>Ga0180434_10000544_pt1 | contig 55439 bp, 53 predicted proteins | sample SS_ome_7_FD_132453 | JGI IMG/M metagenome (GOLD analysis project Ga0180434, IMG submission 132453) | Hypersaline lake sediment archaeal communities from the Salton Sea, California, USA - SS_1_D_2 metaG | ecosystem: Environmental > Aquatic > Non-marine Saline and Alkaline > Hypersaline >...
AATTCCCCCGGAGGTTTGTGCCGTGAAAATTCCCCTCCCCGGTACCCCAGGGAATTGTGCCGGTTCTTCCCCCGGTGGTAGTCGGGAGTGGGGATGTACCCCAGGTACCGATGCTGGCTGTACTGGGAACGGCCCATCCGCCTTTCCAGCTGGCGGTAGGACGCGTACTGTTTGAAGGTCTTTTCCCCGGCGATATTTTCCAGGTATATCTTGGCCGCCAGCTCCAGAATGATCAGTCCGGCGGTAAGGGATATCAGCATGATCACGAGGTTTTGAATCCACTTTTTCATCATGGTGTCTCCAGGGAGAGCCCCGAACAGACGATCAGAATATGGTGTAAATAAAAGGGGCCAGAAAGGATCCTTCCGTCAGAACGATCAGCAGGGCAAAAAGCACCAGAATCACGATGATGGGGATCAGCCAGAATTTCTTGTTCTTGGCCAGAAATTCCATCAGTTCCTTGAGTATGCTTACCTTCATGGATCCTCCGTTAATACTGTTTCTCCGGATTTTCGTCGGGCTGGTATTCCTGGTAATAGCTGGTCAGCTCCGGCTCAAACCGGTGGGCCACGAATCTCTTCCCGGTCAGCCTCATGATCAGGGCGATGGGCGTGAGGATAAAATAAAAAACCAGGCTGCTGATCACGATGAAGATCACCCTTCCGACGGCTCCGGTCACCGCCAGGATCCCCCGGAAAACCGTGACCAGGGGACGGGAAAACGCGATCAGCAGGATCAGCAGGACCAGGTACAGAACACCGGTGATCCAGTTCAGGGCCAGGGCGCCGCTTCGCCACAGGAGATAAAATACCAGCGCCTGCAGGATGATGAAAAATACCAGGCTGTTTTTATGTTCTTTGCTCATATCAATCCAGGGGGAATTTTTTAATCCATTCTTCATCAATTTCCTGATAGTCTTTTTTCTCCACCAGGAACCGGTCCAGCAAAAGATAATCCATGTTCGTGTTGATGAAACAGTTGTAGGCATCCCGGGGGCTGTTGACAATCGGTTCGCCCCGGACGTTAAAGGAGGTATTGATGATGACCGGGCAACCGGACCGCCGGTAAAACTCCCGGATGATGGCATAAAAGAAAGGGTTGGTCCGGGCGTCCACGGTATGAATTCGGGCGGAAAAATCGACATGGGTGACGGCCGGAATCTCCGATCGGTTGATATCCAGGAGGGCCAATCCCTTTTTTTCGCGGTCCCGTCCCTCGATCCGCCGCCGCCTTTTCTCCAGAACATCGTACACCAGGAGCATGTACCGTGAGGGATGGGGAAAATCGAAAAATTCGCCCACTTTTTCTTCCAGCAGGGAGGGGGCGAAGGGTCGGAAAGATTCACGGAATTTGATCTTGATGTTCATCTTTTTCTGCATCTGCGGCGAACGGGCGTCTCCGATGATACTGCGGTGACCCAGGGCCCGGGGACCGAATTCCATGCGGCCGTGATAAATTCCGACCACCTTCTGATCCTCGATCAATCCGGCGATGCGGGGGGCAACCTCATCGGGAGACAATTCCTGGTAGTCAATTTCATTTTCCCTGAGGAAAGTCCGGATATCACTCTCTGGGTAGGAAGGCCCCAGGAAGGATCCCTGCTGCCGGTCCCCGTGGGCGGAAACGGGGCGGGGTTTTTGGAAATGACCGTACCAGAGGGCCAGGGCCGCTCCCAGGGATCCGCCGGCATCGCCGGCCGCCGGCTGAATCCAGATATCCCTGAAAATCCCCTTTTTCAAGAGCATCCCGTTGGTGACGCAGTTCAGGGCGCTCCCTCCGGCCAGGACCAGGCGATCCCCTCCGTATTCTTTTTTTCCGTGGCGCGCGATTTTTTCCACCACTTCCGAAAATACCTGCTGGACGGATGCGGCCAGGTCGATATCCAGCTCCCGTATGGGAGCCTCCGCCCTTCGGGGTGAGCCCCCGAAGAGCCGGTGGAACTTTCGGCTGGTCATGGTCAAACCGGTATGATAATTGAAGTATTCCAGGTTCAACCGGAAGGACCCATCCTCTTTGACATCGATCAGGTGATCGTGGATCTTTTGTGCATAGCGCGGGGTTCCGTAAGAAGCCAGTCCCATCAGCTTGTACTCCCCTGAATTCACCCGAAACCCGGTGAAGTAGGTGAAAGCGGAATATAACAGCCCCAGGGAATGGGGAAAGTGAATGGATTGCTTCAAGTAAATTTCATTGCCCCGGCCCCGGCCGAGGGTAAGGGTGTCCCACTCCCCCACCCCGTCAACCGTCAGGATGACGGCATCCTCAAAGGGGGAGGGGTAGAAAGCCGATGCGGCGTGGGAGAGGTGATGCTTGACGAAATAAATATTCTCGTTTTCGGTATACTTTCCGATCAGATCCTTGATGAAGAGTTTCTCCTTGAACCAGACCGGGATGGCCGAGGCAAAACTGCGGATTCCCCGGGGAGCAAACTGCATATAAGTGGAAATCAGGCGATCGAATTTCAGGAAGGGCTTTTCGTAGAAAACCACACAGTCGATATCCCCGCGATCCCATCCCAAAAACTCCAGCCCGGCATTGAGCGCCTGGTGGGGAAACCGGAAATCATGTTTGCGCCGGGAGAACCGTTCCTCCTGAGCCGCGTACAGGATCCGGTCGCCCTCGATCATGGCGACCGCGCTGTCATGGTAAAAGGCGGATATTCCCAGAATTTTCATTTTACATAATATCAACAATTATCGGGTAAAAGTCAAGAGTTTCGTCCTGGCTTTCTGGTTTTGCGATGGATTTTTCTTGACATTACCGGGTCGGTTTTTTACAATACAGGGAGTTTGTTTCAGGAAAATTCCATGTCTCCATCCCGATTGAATGACCAGAAAAGCCCCGGGTCGGGGATTGGGCGAATCCGCCATATCCTGATCCTCACCGTCGGCATGCCGCTGTTGATCCTGGGGCTGATCGAGGGCAGTCTTCACCTTTTCCGAGTGAACACCGAGGGGGTCCGGAGTTCCACCTTCAAGATCGGGGTTCCGCTGTGGGCCTACGATGAAGCCAACATGTCCCTGGCCGGCGATATCTACCGGCAGATTCTCGACAACGAGTTGCCGGCGGAATCCGCCCGCTGGCTGGACCTGTTCACCCGGGACCGGGATGTCTATTATAAAATGAAACCCGGCATCGACACCCGGGTGACCAACACCGTCAATCGCCGGGAACTGGAACGGGAAATCAGGGTCCATATGCATTCCAGCGCAGAGGGATTCCGCACCGAAGATATTCCGGTGGAAAAGGGCCCGGGTGTTTTCCGGATCGCCTGCCTGGGGGATTCCACCACCTTCGGCTGGGGAGTCAACCAGAAGGAACGTTTTTCCCACCTGTTGCAGGAGAAACTCAACTGCCTCAAGGACCCCAGAACCTTTCAGGTGCTCAACTTCGGGATCCCCGGTTACACCTCCCATCACGGGCTTCAGGTGCTGGAGCATTATGTCCTGAAATACGCTCCCGACCTTGTGATCCTGAGTTTCGGCGCCAACGACGGCCGTAAGATTCCCTCCGCCATTAAGAAGATGCTGCTGCAGCCCACCCTGGTGCAACGCATCAAGGGAGTCTTGTCCCGTTTCAAAACCTATCGCCTGTTGCGCAAACTCCTGCTGTCCCTTTACAATCCCCTGGACCGGCACATGGACCAAAAAGACGCCCGGATCGCCCGGGAACCCTTCGTGACCCCCTCCGAGTATTCCCGCAACCTGGAAGAATTTATAGACACCGGCCGCAAGCACGGTTTCAGGACCATCCTGCTGGGGCTCTGCTGTCCCCTGGATTACATGGCCAAGATGTCGGCGGTGGGTCGGCGCGAAGGAGTACTGGCGGTCGACGGCATGCACCTCCTGCTCGGACAACTGAAGGCCATCGAAGAGGGAACGGCTTTCCAGAATGAAGCCGACTGGTATCGGGATCTTTACGGAGCGGAAATTTTGCGAAAACGGCGAATTCTGTACGTCACCAGCGACAGCTGTCATCCCAACATTATCGGGCACCGGATCCTCGCCGGTTTCCTGCTGGAAAAACTGGTGGATAACGGTTATTTAACGCCGGAGGATTGAGGACATGGAGGTGGGTCCTCCCGCCCGTCCGCAAAGCAGATCCGGCCGCGGAATGCCGGAATTTCCCGATCGAGGTTGTTCCCCTGGAAGACATATTCAAGGTCCTTCTGGTGACGGGAAATGACCCGCAGGGTCTCTCCCGGCAGGGTTTCTTTCAGATAGTTGACCGACAGGGTCCGGGGATAGTACTGCCGGTGAAAATCTGCCGGGAATTCATTCATCATCCAGTCCAGATACCGGGTTGAGGTTACGTGCTGATTCAAATCGATATCGTAATACCGGACCGGTATAGTCCGGTATCTGCCCCCCTTTACCGGGGACAGCCGGACCGGGGGGTTGGAAATGGCATGACGGTCCCGAAGCCGGGCAAACACTTCTGCATCCGGCCCGGCCAGTCTGCGGGGGCGTTTGGATCCGCGCTCCAGGGGCAGCCAGCCGGAGGTGCCGCGGACGACGACCCGTTGATCGCGGTCCCGGAGAATAAAATCCCGCAGGTATAAAATCCCCTTGATATCTTTCGGCCAGGTTTCCACCTCGACCCGATCGTACCACCACAGGGGACGATCGATCTGCAGGGAGAGGCGGATCAGGACCCAGAAAAGCTGACGTCGCTGCAACCCGCGGTAGCCGAATCCCAGACGGTCCGCCGACAGAATGGCCGATTGGATCAGCAGGTTGGCCAGCGCTCCCAGCCGGATCCGGCCCATCAGGTCCGTATCGGCGGAGGTGACGGTAAAGGGGCAGGTGGTGATCAGGCTCTTTGTCTTTTGGTCCGCCATTCCCGGTTACCCCACTTGAGAAGGATATTATAACGGATGGAAAGGGGAAGGACAATACCCCTTATTGGCGACCGCCCCTTTCCCTGGCTTCGCTTCAACCGGTAAAATCCTCCCCCCCTTTTCATTCTCCTCCCAACCTGTCATAATAGTCCCGGAAATTTACCCGGGACAACACACATGAACATCAAAGTGGGAAAATACGCCGGCTTCTGCCGGGGGGTAAAGGATGCGGTGAACCGGACCTTTGCCACCGCCCGGCAATCCACCGAAAAAATCTACACCGATGGGGAACTGATCCATAATCCCCAGACTCTGGACATGCTCAAATCCCGCCAGGTTATCAAGCTCGATGACCATGAACTGGACCGGGCCCGGGGAAAGACCCTGGTGATCCGGGCCCACGGCATATCCCCCCAGCGACATGCCCGACTGCGCCGCCTGAACGGTCGGATCAAAAACTACACCTGCCCCGATGTGGCCAAGGTTCAGGCCACCATAAAAAAATGGTCCCGCCGGGGATATGCGGTGGTCATCTTCGGGAAAAAGGACCATCCGGAAGTCGTCGGCCTGCTGGGGTACGCCCGCCGCGGATACGTGATATACCGCCCTGAAGACATCAAAGGACTGCCCCGGATGGATTCGGTACTGCTGGTCTCCCAGACCACCATGAGCCAGGAAGATTTCGACCGGATCCAGGAACTGATGCACCGTCGTTACCCCGGCCTTCAGGTGGTGAACACCATCTGTGACGCCACGGAAAAACGCCAGGAAGAAGTGCGGCAGATGGCCCGGGAAAATGACTGCATGCTGATCATCGGGGGCAGGAACAGCTCCAATTCCCAGCGGCTTTTTGAAATCGCCCGTCAATACACCGCTGCCTATTTCGTCGAAGACACGCGGGAGATCCAGGAACTGGATTTTTCCGGAATCCGGAACCTGGGGATCAGCGCCGGCGCCTCTACCCCGGACTGGCTGATCGATGAGATCGTGGAAGAGATCCAGCGGCGGACCCGGTCGGGTCTGCGGCGGTTTTTCCAGAACCTGCTGTTTTTCAGCCTGCACAGCAATCTTTTTGTGGCCCTGGGGGCCTTCGTCCTCTCCCTGGCGGTGGCCGACAACCTGGGGGTTCCCTTCTCCCTGGACGTAGCGATTCTGGTTTCCCTTTATTACCTGTCCATGTCCCTGATGAACACCTACACCAACCGCCTTTCCTTTCGGATCGATCATTCCCGGAGCTACAATTTCATCCGGCGACACCGCGTTTTCTTCCAGGTTCTGTTTCTGCTTGCCCTGACCGGGATCCTGGTCATTGCCTTTTTGCTGGGACAGGGTATCATGCTGGTTACCCTCTTCTCCCTGGCCCTGGGCATCGCCTACAACCTCAGTTACCTTCCCTGGCCCGCCGGATCCGATCGCATACTGATTTGGAAGAAGAAGAACCTCCTGGCCCTCAAATCCCTGGCCCTCTCCATCGCCGTTACTATCCTGCTGAACGGCCTGAATCTGTTGAAACACTACCCCCGCCCCTGGGAGTATTTTCAGCAAACCGGGGGTCTGCTCGGTACACCGGGTTTTTATTTTTCCATCTACTATGTCTTCATGCTGATGTTTACCCGGCAGGTGCTGTTTGAGATCAAGACCGTGCAGACCGACCGAATTGTGGGGGTCAGCAGCCTCCTCAATATCCTGTCCAAAGGAACCATCACCCGGGTCCTGTACCTGTTGCCCACCCTTCTGCTGGCCGCCATGATAGCGGGGGTGATCACCCGCCTTTACCCGCCGGACAAGATCAAGTATTTCATTGCTGTCCTGTACAATTACGTGCTGGTGGGAATATCGCTGCAAAAAAAAATGGTCCACCACCGTTTGCGATTCGAGTTGCTGGTGGAATCCAACCTCTACGTTGCCGGTCTGATCTCTCTGGTCTGATCATGTCATGAACCATCTTCGGAGGATATTGACCCGGAAAAGGCAAATAAATGTCGGCTTTTCCGCTTGCATTGTCGGGCGTTTTTTTTTATGATTTAAACAGGGGAATTCATGGAACAAAGAAAAGAGAAAAGAATTTTTGGCATCAAGAACATTTCCATCATCGACGAAGGAAAATCCCACCCGGTCACCCTGGTCAACCTCTCCCGCAAGGGGATATCGGTTCTGTCCCCCACCGTTTTTCCCACTTTCAAAGAAATCGAGATTGACATGACCATCGACAACCACCCTTTCAAGGTTTCCGGCAGTATCCGCTGGGTCAATGAAAATCCCCTGAAAGGCCCGCCCAATTACAAGGAGATCGGAATCTCTCTGCTCAATCCACCGGTTGAATTCACCAACCGGGTGGCGGAACTTTACCCGCCGGAAGAATAAGGGACTGGGTCCCTATTTCCTTCTTTTCCGGGTGGCACCGCCGCTGCCGCTGAAGAAGATCATCACGCCCAGCAGAAAACCGAAATTGTACCACCCGCCGATATTGTAGACCTCATATATACTCACCTTGTTGGAAAACAGGGAGATGATGAAACTGAAGAGAAGGATGAACCCGTGCCAGAGGCCCTGAAAAAATCCGGCCGGCTTATCCTCCACGGTCCTGCTTACCGCGGAAGGATTGGGACCGGCCAGGCAGGACGTTACCAGCAAAATGGACACGATCAGTGCCACGGTCAGAATGATTTTTTTCATTGGATTGCTCCTAATTGATTTATTTTCTCCGCCCGGTTCAAGGATCGTGATCCGGGACCGGCCGGGGTATCGCGCATCCTACTCTCCGCAATGGTGGCTCCCTGGGCGGTAAACCTCTTCCATTATATTCCCTATTCAAAAAAATAGAAAGACGGGGTCCGCAGGATGGAAACCAAAACCCTCAGATACCGTATATAAAAATACCGTTTTTGAAGATGATCAAAAGAAACCGGACCCTGACACTTTTTCTGGTGTACCTGGCCATGGCGACCGGTATGCTCCCCGCGGAAAGAATCGGCATCCTGACCGGGGTTTTCAAACCCGGAATGATGAAGGTCTGCGGTGATGAACTGCTGGTGGTAGAGGGGCACCGTATTCTGATCTACTCCCTGGATGAACTCCGTTTAAAACGGGTGATCGGGAAACAGGGAGAAGGCCCGGGGGAAACCAGACTGGATCCCTCCCGCACTCTTATTATCGCCGTCACCCCCCATCACATCCTGGCCGAAAGCCGCTACAAGATGGTGGTCTTCTCCCGCCAGGGCTCCTTTATCCGGGAGTTGCGTAAACAGAATTTCTCCACCCTTCAGATTCTGCCGGTGGGGAAGAATTACCTTGTATACCATTACCAGTCGGTAGAGCCCGACCGGAACCGGACCTTTTTCATGCTGACCATTACCGATCATAACTTCAAACCCATCCGCGAACTGCACCGGCAAAAATTTTTTTCCTTCGAAGACCAGGTGCACATCGTCCCGGATGGTATCAATTACCGGATCCATCAGGACCGGATCTACGTGGAAAAGAGCAACCAGGGATTCGTCATCGACATTTACGACTTCCAGGGCCGGCCGGTAAAGCACATCGAAGAAAATCATCCCGGATTTCCTCTCACCCGGCGGGATCGGGATAATGCCTACCGGGATTACCTGCAAATCCCCTCTCTTCAACGTTATCGTAAAGAACAGGGAGAGGCGGCTCTCAAGGCCCTGCTGGACCGAACCAGATTCGTCTACCCTGAGAATTGGCCGCCCATTCTGGATATCCAGGTGGAATCGGGAAAGATTTACGTATTCACACCCCAGAGAAAGGAAGAACAGATCCGGATTCTCATCCTTGACCTGGAGGGCCGGCACCTGGGAGAGTCCTGGGTCTCCCGGCCCTGCAAGGTTGATTTTCTGGTGCAGATGCAGGGGGACAAAAAGTATTGCGACATTCACAAGGGCCGCTACTATCATATGAAACTGGTCCCCCGCGAAAACGATGAGGAGTGGGAACTGCATGCCCAAAATATCGAAATTTTTCCCCTCCCCTCTCAATCTCTTCCCGGGGATCGCTGAAACCCGATTGACATTCATTCCTTCCTGTTTTATGATGCCATCATAACCGGTGACCAATATTTCAAAAATATCCAAGGAGTTTTTCATGACCAAGATCCCTTTTAAACATTGTTGCATCCTGCTGCTGCTCCTTTCGGCCTGCAGCCTGTTAACCGCCCGGCAAAAGGAGATGGCCGGCAACGGCCAAACCCCGCCCCCCCTGAAACCTCATCCTCCGGTTACCACCTCTCATGAAATCACCCTGGAAGGCCGTAAAATCACCTATGATGCCACCGTGGGGTATCTCCGGCTGGTAAACAGCGAATCCCAACCCCAGGCTTATTTTTTCTTTACCGCTTACCGGATCCAGACCCACCCCCCCTCTGTTCGTCCCCTGACCTTCTGTTTCAACGGTGGTCCGGGGGCCAGTTCATTTTACCTTCACCTGTTGACCATCGGGCCGCGGAGAGCCTTATTGAACCCCGACGGTCATACCCCGGCACCGCCTCCGCGGCTGGTAGACAATCCCCATACCTGGCTGAGCGCCACCGATATCGTGATGGTTGATCCCATCGGGACCGGTTTCAGTCGGCCCGCTCCCGGAGTGGAGGGGGGCAAATTCTGGGGAACCCACGAAGACGCCCGCTCAGTGGCAGAATTTATCCGTCTCTACCTCACCGAAAACGACCGGTGGCTCTCTCCAATCTACATCGCCGGGGAAAGCTATGGGGGGATTCGGGGCGCCCTGCTGGCCTTGGAGCTGCAGTCCAACCGGCAGATCTCGCTGGATATCAACGGCCTCATTTACATTTCACCGGCCCTGGACATGCGACATGTTTTCGTCGGCGATCACGACGCTCTGGGCATGGCCCTTTACTTTCCCACCTACTGCACCACCGCCTGGTTTCATCATCGGGTCGCCCCCGCTTACCAGACCGATTTCTCCCTTCTGGAAAAGGCCGCCCGGGATTTCGCCCTGGGGGATTACCTGCCCGCTCTCCTGCAGGGCAGTGGTCTTTCCGAGACCCGGATGTTGAAGCTGGCCAAACAGATGTCGGACCTGTCCGGTCTGCCGGTTTCATTTCTACTGCGGCAAAAATTGAGGATCACCCCGGGGGAATTTAGGAACGAACTGTTGAAAGACCGTCGGATCACCGTCGATCGCCTGGATGCCCGGTTTCCGACCGGCACCTACGACCTCACCCAGACCCTCTCCCCCCTGATCAACCATTACCTGCGGGTGGAACTGGGATACCGCACCCAACGGCCCTACACCAACACCGCGATCCTTTTCAACCGGTGGAACTGGGACCCCTTCAGCCTGTCGGTACTGCCCCAGCTTGCCGAAACCGTGAATCGCAATCCCCACCTGAAAATATTCTGTGCCGCCGGCTACTATGACTTCGCCTGTCCCTATTTTGTGATCGATCACTGCCTCAATCAGCTGCAGCTGGATGAAGGACTGGATCAGAATATCACCCGCCGCTGTTACCGGGCCGGCCACATGGTTTACAACTCAGAGCCGGAGTTGATCCGGTTCAACCGCGCCGTCATCGAGTTCATCCGATCCACTTCCCGGCGGGAATCGCCATAAAATAACCGCTGTTTCAAGGCCGGGTTGACAGAGTCCCTGTCAAATAAATTATTAATTTCCGACCCTCTTTATTGACAACGGGATTTATCGGCGGTATATTCAGAAAACAGCCCGTGCCCGGCATCCGGGCATCCGGGTATCCAACGGCGGAGAGAGAAATGAATCTGGGGATTATCGGGTCCGACTCCTTTTCCGATTACCATCTGCTTAAATCCGCCATCGAACGTCATTTCACTCAGTTAGACGCCCTGATACTCTGCGGAAGCACCCGAACCGATCAACTGGCCTCCCGGTACGCCCGGGAGAAAGACGTCCAGACGATTATCATCGAACCCCTCCCGGGGCCGGAAGCAAAGGAAATATTGAGCCAGCGGGCGGAAAACATCGCCCGTTTCGCCGATACCATCATCGCCTTCTGGAACGGGGACTGCAGGATCATCCGGTATACCCTCCACCAGGCCGCCCTGAAGGGGGTGGGGGTGATCTGGGTGGATGTATGATCCTTGACAATCACTACCCGACCGGCAATAATGAACCTCAGATGAAATCCTTCCTTATTTTGATTTGCTGGCTTCTTCTAACCCTGATTCATTTTGGGCATTCTTCAGCCTCCCTCCCCCCCGCTGATCACGGTCCGTTCTCCTATCTGGCCCTGGGCGATTCTTACACCATCGGCGAGAATGCCGCCCCCGGACAGCCTTTCCCCCATCAGCTGGCCCGTTCCCTGAGGCGTGGGGGAATCGATATCGGCGATCCCCGGATCATCGCCCGGACCGGCTGGACCACCGGTGAATTGATGGCCGCCCTGCGCAGGGAGCCTCCCGATGGACAATACGACCTGGTCACCCTGCTGATCGGCGTAAACAACCAGTACCGGGGATACCCCCTGAACCGATACAGCGAAGAGTTCACCACGCTCCTGAAAATGGCCGAAGGCTTTGCCGGCCGTGATTCCCGCCGCGTGGTGGTAATTTCCATTCCCGACTGGGGAGTGACTCCCTTTGCCGGGGACCGGGACCCCAAGCGAATTTCCCGGGAGATCCGACAGTACAACCGGGTCAACCGCCGCATCACCCATGATCGCCGCGTCGTTTACGTCAATATCACCCGGTGTTCCCGAAAGATGGGAAAAAATCCCCGGCTGGTGGCCCCGGACGGATTGCACCCGTCCGGAGACATGTACCGCCAATGGGTGGACAAACTCCTTCCGGTTGCAGTGAAGATTTTACATAAAAGACGATAAAGGCGGGTACAGCGGTCAGCCGGTTACGGACTCGATAAAATCCTCGACCTGCTGCCGGATCTGTTCCCGGACCTCACGAGTCCTGTCCATGACTTCCCGGGATGATCCCTGGAAGGATGAGGGATCGGGAAAACTCCAGTGCAAACGCCGGGTAATCCCGGGGAAAAGCGGACAGGACCGGGCCTGACTTTCGTCGCATACGGTGATTACAAACTGGTAGAGTCTCCCTTCCCGGTAAAAATCAAAGACGTTGTCCACCTTATTGCGGGAAATATCATATCCGATTTCCGCCATTACCGCCACCGCCCGGGGATTGAGAGAGCCGGGTGACAGTCCGGCGCTCTCCGCCTTGAACCGTCCCCTGCCCAAGCGGTTTAAAAAGGCCTCGGCCATCTGGCTGCGGGCGGAATTGTGTTCACATACAAAAAGCACTTTTTTTTCATCCATGGTTTTCCCTCCGGATCATTGTACCGGAGTTGTGTTAATTTTGAATAAATTCCCGGAGGGTATGCGAATCCGATCCCCGGGTGGCCGTCAGCTGATGGCGCCGGCACAGGGCCAGCAGGTCCTGCCTGAATTCCATCACCTTCCGCCCGGAAACAACCTCCTCAGGGAACCGGTAGGGATAGTAGACTTCCACACCGCTGATCCCCAGTTCCACCAACTCCCGGATCATGGTGTCCGGATCCAGCGGATCATCGATGATTCTGAATCCGGGATGGGCGATCACCGGCCATCCCCCCGCCGCCTTGACCATTGCGATCGCCTTCTCGATGGAAGGTTTGGGAATGTCGGTGGTCGACGGAACCTGGCGGGAGACCCAGCGGGCCGCCTGTTGATAGGTGGGGAAAATGTTTCTTTTGACCAGCGGCCGGATGACATGGGGTTTCATGTAGGTATCCCGCTGGGGATGATGCACATCGGATTCCTGGAGCAGGTTCCGACCCAGTCCCCGGTTGATGCCCCCGATCAACTCTTTGATCCTTACCCAGCGCAGCTCCTTGACCTCCTGCAAATAGGCCGTCAGGGGACCGTTGTGGATATCGATGTCATATCCCAGCAGGTGGGCTTCCCTGCCCCGGTAAATACAATCCAGTTCCACTCCGCGGATCAGGGTAATTCCCTGCTGCTTTGCGAGGATCACCGGGTCCGGCGAAAAATGGGTGTAGGCCCCGAGGGCGTCATGATCGGTGATGGAGATCCTCTTCAGACCGTTTTTACTTGCGATCCGGATGATCTGACCGGGAATCATCTCACCATCGGAAACCACTGAATGGATATGCAGGTCCTCTTTTACTTCGCTCATAACGCGGGCGCCCTTTTTTGGTCCTACCGGTTTATTTCATGCAGTATTTTTTTCAGGGCGGCCATGGCTTCGTAGGGTTTGACCGACAGGGTGGGATTAAACCGCCCCTGGGAATCCAGGTCCATGATACCCAGATTGATCAGCAGAAGGATCGTGGAGTAACTTCGATGCTCCGCTGAAACATCCACCGGCCTCAAGAGGTCCCGCTGGACTTTCAAATTCAGCCGGTACCCCCTGGTTTCCAGATACCTCATCAGACTGTTGAGGATGGTGCAAAAATCCGCCCGGCCCACTTCCCGGTAAAGATCGAAGCTATGGTCCGGCTTCAGCTGCATGATCCCGTTGCTGCAAACCAGTATGATCTGGTTTCGCGCGTAGGAATCGCCGATATCCGATATGATCACCGGTGTTCCTTCGATCATTAAAAAATCCTGGAAATAATGTCCAACCAGCGCGGCCAGATCCTCCCGGGTCAAAGATTCCTTGAAAAAGATATTCTTGAACTTCTGGGGCAGATCGGATTCATACAACAGGGTCTTGATCTCATTAATCCGGTCCTGCCATTCCAACTGGTCCGGCTGCAGGGCCTGGATCTTTCGGTATACCAGCAGAGACTGGTCGTATTTCTCCAGCCGTTCGTAAAGGCGGGCCAGTTCCCGCATGGCTTGAACGTCCCCCTCGTTTGCCATCACATATTTTTCCAGGTACCGGGTGGCGGCGGGCAGGTCGTTTTGATCCCGGTAAAACCGGGCGATCTGCAGGTTGATGGGATCGGACCGGCCGCCGAATACCTCGGCCTGTTTCAAATGCTGAATATACTCTTCCTGCCGGTCTTCATCCCCCCGGACCTTTTCGGCCTGCTTGAGGTAATGCTCCCGCCCCTCCTGTCGGATTTCCTCCACCCGCTGTTGGATCCAGCGGTCCCCGGGATACTGCGCGCCCAGCCGGGAATAAGCCTGGAGAAGTTCTTCCCGTGAGGCATCGGGCTCCGAAAGCAACTGCATCCCGATCCGGGCGTCTTTGTTATCCGGATTGATGGCCAGGGCTTTCTCGAAATTGCGCCGCGCGATTTCGTACTCTTCCTTGCTCAGGTAGGCATATCCGTAGGCAATGAACAGGTACTCGTCCCGGACCGCACTTCGCCGAAAACTGTCGATGGCAGCCTGGGGATCTCCTTCCCGCAGGTAATCCAGACCCGCGGCATAAGCGTCATCGATATTGATATATTCACCGGGCTGGGGCAGGTAGGTCAGTGTTGGACCGGGGCGGACAGACGCACAGGACCCGGCCAGGGCTGCTGCGGTCAGCAATATGATCCATCTTTTCATGGGTATCGATTCCTCATCTTTGAATGGTCTATTCTTTTTTATTGTACCATTTTTTCCCCCGTTCTGAAAGTCCCGGATGGAGGGACGGGCTCAAAAAGCCGAACCGCTACCCAGCGCGGCCCGGAGCGCCGAGAAGATCCCGGCAATATCATCGGGACTGAACCATTGGAGATTCGGCTGATTTCGAAACCAGGTCAGCTGCCGTTTGGCGTAACGGCGCGAGTTGCGTTTCAACAGATCCACCGCTGCGGGCAGGGATATTTTACCGTCCAGCAGGTCGAGAATCTCCCGGTATCCGATGGCCCGAAAGGGGGGGCAGCTGCGCGGATATTTCTCTGCCAGCTGCCGGACCTCTTCGACCAGTCCCCGCCGGATCATATCCTCCACCCGCTGCTCGATTCGCTGATACAGTATATCCCGGTTCACCTTCAGGGCAATCCGTATCAACCGGAAATCGGCAAAGGGGGTTTGGTTTTGCCGGAACATGCGGGTCGGAGGCAACCCGGTATTACGGTGAATTTCCAGGGCCCTGACGATCCGGATCCGATCGCGGGGGCCGATGGTTTGGGCATACTCCGGATCGATCCGGATCAATTCCCGCCAGTAATAATCCAGCCCCCGCATCCGCACCCCCTCCTCGATCTCCCTGCGGGCCTGGCCCCGATCCTTCTTTTCCGGGAAAATACCGCGATCCATTACCCGGAAATAGAGGGCCGTCCCCCCGCTGACCAGGGGCAACCGGCCCCTCCCGATGATCTCCCGGGCAATCCGGTGGGAACGGATGAGGAACCGATGGGCGTTGAATTGTTCGCAATTTTCCAGAATATCGATCAGGTGATGGGGAATCCCGTCCCGTTGATCCGGGGGAACCTTATCGGTCCCGAGGTCAAATCCCCGGTAAACCTGCATGGAGTCTGCGGAGATGATTTCACAGTTGAATTCCCGGGCCACCTGGATACTGATCCGGCTCTTTCCCGCAGCGGTGGGGCCCATCAGCTGGATGACAGTATCCATTGGAATCGGCTCACCAGCCTGAACGAAGCAGGAAGATGAGTGCGAGCAGTCCGAACATCACCAACAAAACCAGCAGCTGGGTCTTCCTGCGTTTTACTTTTCGATCCATTCCAGAATACGAGATTCCCGGATTTCCCCGACATGCTGCTGCACCACGTGCAACTGGGCATGCAATACCTCTTCCAGCCCGGAAACCAGGTCCCGGATGATATCATGAAAATTGTGGTACCAGATATCCTTGATCAGGGTTTCCCGGTTGATCCCTCCCTCCTTGGTCATCTTCAGGCGGTGCAGATAGGACGGGAGCTGATCCCGCACCTGCAGGACCGCCTTGGACAGGACCGAATAGGCCACCGGCCCGATTTCCTTGTACAGGTATTTGTAGATAAAAAGATATCTCCGGTTATAGGTCTCCAGCACCTCTTCGAAATCCTTGAATTCCATGCCCTGGGGGGTGGGACTGGCAGCTCGGGGAGAAGTTGCCTCCCGCTGGGGTGATATCACCCCGAAAAGCCAGAGCTGGTACAAGAGACGGTAGGTATCGAGGGGAAGCAGTTCGCTCTGCCTGACCAAATCCCGGACTGAAGGCGTTTTTTCCAGCAACCGGAGGGTATGACGCTCGTAAGGATGGAGATCCAGGACTTTCAGGTTTTTTCCCCGGGTGATGTAGATTTTCTCCATCGATTGAAACGGCGCCTTCAATTCCTGATCCCCCAGCCGGTCCTGGATCACCCGGCGGATCAATTTGGGAAAATTTTCCTCCATCAGCGGGACCGTTTCCTCGGGTGACGGGTCGCTGACGATCCGGTAGGTCCCCTCCTGCAGGGTCAACAGGTAATCCAGAATATCCCGGTTATTCTGGGTCATCAGTTCCCAGAGTTCCCGGTAAGGAAAAAATCCCTCGGCGATCAGCATCCGCCTGAACTCGATCCCCTGGCAGGATTCCGACAGCCCCTTTTCCTCCAGTAAACGGGGATCCAGCCGGCCTTTCTTCACCAAATAGGACCGTAGATCGAATCGGGGATGGTCGGTGCGGGCGTATAACACCCGGTCCCCCTGTACCCGGATCAGGCTCCGGTAGCGGCCATTCAACTGCAGCAGACAGTTCATCTTCCGGTGCCAGATCCGGGCACACAGCTCCACTACACTGCCGCGGGTGATGGTTCCCTGCATTTCCAGATAAGAATCCATGGCTCAGCTGCCATTTTGACTGGACTTTCGTTCCCTCTCGATGGCCCGCAGTACCCCCTTCGAAACATCCGCCGTGGGGTATTCCCCGTTGAAACAGGCCATGCAGAAATGCTGAATCCGGGGATTCTCACTGGCAATGGCGTTCTCCATATCCGCCAGGTCCTGGTACACCACCTGGTCGGCCCCGATCTTCTTGGCCACTTTCTTGGGGGTGGCATGGGAGGCGATGAATTCACTACGGGTCTGCATGTCGATCCCGTATATGCAGGGATGGGTCAGGGGAGCGGAATAGGACGCAAAAATCACGGATTTGGCGCCGGCATCCCGAACCATCTGGATAATGGCCCGGGCGGTATTTCCCCTGACGATGGAATCGTCGACCAGCAACACCTTGCGTCCCCGAAGCACCGAGTCAATGGGGTTCAATTTATGACGCAGCGACTGTTTGCGGATCTTGTTTCCGGGCATGATGAAGGTACGGCCGATATACCGGTTTTTGACCAGCCCTTCCCGGTATTTGACATTCAGAATCTTGGCGATTTCGATGGCCGCAGTCCGGGCCGAATCCGGCACCGGGACCACCAGATCAAAATCCAGGTTCTCTTTTTGGATCCGTGCCGCCAGCTTGTGACCCAGATTGATTCGGGCGAGGGATACGTTGATTCCGTTCAAAAAAGAATCGGGGCGGGCAAAATATACGTACTCGAAGATACAGGGGCGAAAGGGCTTGTCATCCAGCTTTTGCTCGTGTACCCGGCGGCGCTGATCGATGAAAACCGCCGACCCCGGGGGAACATCCCGGATCTGCCTGAATCCCATGGCCTTCAGAGCTACGCTCTCGGAGGCAAAGCCATAGGAGGGGATGATGTGTTCCTTTCTGCCCATCAACAGGGGTCTCAATCCATGGGGGTCGCGGAAGGCCACCATTCCCTGGCCAGCAATATGCATGACCACAGAGTAACTGCCCTTCACCTTTCGGTAAACATAGCGGACGGTGTCAAATATCTGGGCCGGGGTGACCTTCGGCCCCCCGACCCGGTTCAGGTATTCGGCAAATATGTTGATGATCACTTCCACGTCGCAGTTGGAATTGATAATCTTCTTGGACTCTTTGAGCAGCTGTTCCTTGAGACCGAGGAAATTGGCCACGTTGCCGTTGTGGGCAGCGGCAATTCCGTAGGGAAAATTCACCCAGAAGGGCTGGGCGTCTTCGGCGGATCCTTCCCCCACCGTGGGATACCGGGTGTGTCCGATGCCGATATTGCCGGTCAAGCGGGAAAGGTTTCGTTTGTCGAAAATATCCCGGATCAACCCGTTGCCCTTCTTGATATGATACTTGTGATCAAAGGTAAGAATCCCGGCCGAATCCTGCCCCCGGTGCTGCAGGGTCAACATACCGTTGTATATCTTTTCGATTATTTCTTCACTGTCGTATATTCCGATTACTCCGCACATGCTTCCTCAATCCTACCCTGTAATCTTAAGGTTGTATATCCTGCACTCCTGCAAGTCACGGCCGCTGATCTTCTTTCAGACGGTAAAATTCCGGATTTTCCTCGACAATCCGCCGGTACCACTCCCGGGGATACCCGGGATGGGTTACCTTTCCCTGGGCATCCCGGACATTTCCGTCCAGGTATTTCCAGATTAAGAATTCCCCCAGTTTTCTCCAGCGGTGTACCACCTGGTCCGCCTGCCGGCAGCAGTAGTCGGTTAGATAATCCTCAGCCAGTCGGGGCGACCGCCGGTAGAGGTCCCGGGCCGCCCGGTCGATTTCCGCCTGTTCCGCCACAAAGCGGCCTTCCAGCTCGTTTTGAACCTTCCGGATATCCTGGATCATATCGCAATACCGCCCGTAGGCAAAATTGGCCACAAAATTGAACACCCAGAAGGCGGAATTCCAGGAGAACTCTTCGAAATGGCCACTTTCCACCCCATAGGAGCGGGGAGTCCGGGTCATGCCGCAATAGAAAGGCAGGTATACGGTGGAACCGGTATCGTCCACCCCGAACCAGTGCACCCCTCCGATGGGATCCGGCAGCGCACCCCGCAGCTGGGAGATAAAAGACCACCCGGTCTGCTGGGTAGCGGTGGCCCGTTCGTTGAAATAGGTTCGATCCCCGATTTTCCAGGTCAGGGGTCTCCACCGGTAGGGAAGCTGGTAGGGACCGGCCCCGATCCCCTGATGCAGGTCCAGTTCGGTTCCTTCAAAGTGATCTCTCATCAGAGCGAAAAGATCATGGATTCCGAGTTTACGGTCGGGTTTCACCCAAATCGGCAGGGGCTCCGCATCGGCATCCCCTCGCACATAATCCACCGGCAGATTCAGCGAGGGGGCCACCCGTCGAAAGAAACTCCATACCCTCGCTTCGCAGAACCGCCGGGCGCCGAAATCCACCGGGGCATAGGCTTCCCGGAAGCTGAAATTTTCGTCCGCTCCCTGAAAATACCCTTTCTCTCTGGCCAGCCGGATCACATCGGCGGCATAGAGACAGTTTTCGGGATCTTTGAGGGGGAAAGTGTCGATCCGGGCCTGGTTGGCATGGGCGCAGACATACCCGTCGGGAATGCGCCGGGCCACCCATACGGCTCCCTTTTCTCCCTTTCCCTTTCCGATCATTTCCAGGATCCAGGCTTCGTTGGGGTCGGCCACCGAAAAACTCTCGCCGGAACTGCAGTATCCATACTCCGCCACCAGGTCCGTCATCACCTGTATGGCCTGACGCGCGCTCTTGGACCGCTGCAGGGCCAGGTACATCAGGCTGCCGTAATCGATGATCCCCTCGGTATTTTTCAACTCCCGGCGACCCCCGAAGGTGGTCTCTCCGATCGATACCTGATATTCATTGATATTGCCCACGACCCGGTAGGTTTCAGGGGCCTGGGGAATCTCCCCGAGAAATCTCCCGGTGTCCCATTCGATGATCCGGACGGTTTCCGAGGGAGAATGGATTCCGGCCGGGAAGAAATACAGTTCTCCGTAAAGTTCATGGGAATCCACGGCATAGGTGATAAAAACACTCTGATCCCGGGAAGCTCCTTTGGTAACCAGAAAATTGGTGCAGGTCAGCGCCGGCTGAACCAGGGCCAGCAACAGGGTCAGTGCCAGCAATTCTTTCAATTTGAAATACCCTTTCATTTTTCCTCCAGTTCCTCATTTTATAGCAAACCGGGGTGTTAAGCAAATCCATTTGAATTCCCCCGTCGATTGTGGTAAAGTAACAGAAAAGGTGAAGCCCATGATCATAAAACACGAATCAGAAGTACCCTATCAAAAGGTGGAGGACCCGAAAGCCCAGAACGTTTACATTAAATGGCTGATCGGCAAGGATTCCCCGGCGCCCCATTTTCATCTCCGCCAGCTCCAGGTGATGCCCCGCGGGCATACTCCCCTGCATCAGCACCCCTACGAGCACGAAGTGTACATTCTCCGGGGTCAGGGCATGCTGGTCCGTGAAGGCGGGACGGTCAGTCTGGAACCGGGCACCTTTGCCCTCATCCCCCCCGACGTCAAGCATCAGTTCAGGAATCCCACCGCCGAAGTGCTGGAATTCCTGTGCCTGATCCCCAAGATGTGACCGGCCCCGTTATCCGGCTTTTTCCAGTATGGCCCGCTTGATCTTCCAGATCCGGATTTCCTTCAACAGCCGGTCCAGTTCATCCGGTTTGGTCTTCCCGGTACCGGCCTCCCGGATCTTCTGATTCATCTCCCGGATCCGTTCGGCCACCCCTTCTTCTCGCAATTCCGCCGCCCGTTTCACCGAATGGGTCAGGATGAACACCTCGTCACCCTCCAGCTTCAACACTCCCCCCTCCAGGAAAACATACTCCATCCCTCCGTCTTCCCTCCGGTACCGCATTTCGCCGGTGGTCAGGCGGGTTACCAGGGGCAGGTGATGCTTCAGGATTCCGGTCTGGCCGATCTCTCCGGGCACGGTGAGTTCCTCGATCTGCTCGGTAATCAAAATCCCTTCGGGGGTCACCACCGAAAGATCCACTTCAATCCTCCTCCATCTTTTCCGCTTTCTTGATCACATCGTCGATGGACCCGCACAGATAGAAAGCCTGCTCCGGCAGATCATCGTATTTTCCTTCCACCAGGCCCTTGAATCCCCGGATGGTTTCTTCCAGGGGCACGTACCGTCCCTCCAGTCCGGTGAATTCCTCGGCAACGAAAAAGGGCTGGGAGAAAAACTTCTGGATCCGCCGGGCCCGGTTGACGATGATGAGGTCCTCATCGGACAATTCCTCCATCCCCAGGATGGCAATGATATCCTGCAGTTCCTGATATCGCTGTAGAATTTCCTTGACGCGCCGGGCGATCTGATAATGTTCCTTGCCGATGATCCGTGGATCCAGAATCCGGGAGTAGGAAGAGAGGGGATCCACGGCCGGATAGATTCCCATTTCGGTCAACTTGCGGGAAAGGTTGGTGGTGGCATCCAGGTGACTGAAGGTGGTGGCCGGTGCCGGGTCGGTATAGTCGTCAGCGGGCACGTAAATGGCCTGGATCGAGGTAATGGAGCCCTTCTGGGTCGAGGTGATCCGTTCCTGCAGCTGACCCATTTCCGACGCCAGGTTGGGCTGGTAACCCACGGCGGAAGGCATCCTGCCCAGAGTTGCGGAGACCTCCGAACCCGCCTGGGTAAAACGATAGATATTGTCGATGAAATAAAGGACATCCAGCTTCTCTTCATCCCGGAAGGATTCCGCCACCGACAGTCCGGTCAGTCCCACCCGCAGGCGGGCGCCCGGCGGTTCGGTCATCTGGCCGAATATGAGGGCGGTTTTTTCCAAAACACCCGAATTGGTCATTTCCAGTAACAGATCGTTGCCTTCCCGGGTCCGTTCACCGATTCCGGAAAAGACCGTTAATCCGCCATGCTCCCGGGCCACATTGTGGATCATCTCCATGATCAGCACGGTTTTGCCCACTCCGGCCCCGCCGAAAAGTCCGATCTTGCCTCCCTTCAGATAGGGCTCCAGCAGATCGATCACCTTGATCCCGGTTTCAAAAAGATCCAGCTGGGTATCCTGCTCCACCAGAGAAGGAGCGGGCCGGTGGATGGGGTAATGCGTCTTGGCCTGAATCTCTCCCTTGTTGTCCACCGGTTCTCCCATGACATTCAACACCCGGCCCAGTACCGCCCGGCCGACCGGGACGGTGATGGGTGCGCCGGAATCGATGGCCCTCATCCCCCGGATCAACCCGTCAGTGGGATGCATGGATATGGTGCGAACGGTGTTTTCCCCCAGGTGATACTGCACTTCCACGGTCACCTTCAGGGGACGGGCACCCTCAAACCCTTCGGAATCCACGGTCACCGCATTGTGAATGGCCGGGAGTTCTCCTTTCCTGAACCGGATATCCACCACCGGCCCGATGACCTGGGTCACCTTTCCGATCCCCCCGCCGTTCCTGGAGTTCCCTTTCTTACCGTCGCTCTTTCCCGTCTTTTTTTTCCCGGTCATCTCATGGCCTCCGTAGTGGATATGATTTCCAGCAGCTCCGAAGTAATGGATTCCTGCCGGATCCTGTTCATGGTCAGGGTCAGTTGTTTGAGCAGATCCGAGGCATTCTGGGTGGCCATATCCATGGCTACCATCCGCTCCCGGTGCTCTGCCGCCTGGGATTCCAGTAGAATCCGGTAAACCCGGGAGGGAATATACTCTTCGATTACCGGCTGGAAAATCAGGGGAGGCGGGGGTTCGATGATGAACTCCGGCGGCTCGACGGGCCTCTCCCGGGGTTCTTCGGAAGAATCCAAGGAAAGGGGAAACAGATCCGTGGTCACCACCCGCTGCTGGGCCAGGGGATGGTAGGGAGAATAAATCAGGGTCACCTTCTGACAGGATTTCGTCTTAAACCGCTCCCTCAGGGTTCTGGAAAGCCGGCGGCTGCTTTCAAAGGTCAGGTAGCCGGCCAATCCGCTGTACTCTTCCAGGAGGGGAACATCCCGCTTTTGAAAATAACGGACCGCTTTTCTGCCCACGGCGATCACCTCCGCATCTTCCATTTCCTCCCGCAGCTCCTCGTACTTTTCCATGATCCGGCTGTTGAAGGATCCGCACAATCCCTTGTCGGATGCAATCACCACCAGGGTGGGACGTCCTTCCTTTTTGGGAAGCAACACCGGGTAGTCCTCCCGGTCGACCTTCTCTAGAAGTATTCGGAGGATATCCTCCATCCGGGTCATGTACCGCTTGAGGTGCTGAAAGGCGGTCAGGGATTTTCTCAGCTTGGCGGCCGATACGCTCTTCATGGCCCGCGTCATCTTCTGGGTATTGCGGACGGACTGGACCCGCCGTTTGATATCAATCAGTTTTCCCGACATCGTTCTCCTCTGCGGGGGCGAATTTTTCCCCGAATTCCTTCAATCGTTCCAGCAGCGACTTTTTCAGGGTGGGGTCCAGCTCCTTTTTCTGCCGGATCTCTTCCAGCAGAGCCGGGTGATTCTGGTCAAAATATTCAAATAACCGGGCCTCATACTCCTGGATCCGGTCGATTTCCAACCCGTCCAGGAAACCACCGGTTCCGGCCATGATCAGCAGGATCTGTTTCTCCACCGGCAGGGGAACTCCCTCCGGCTGTTTGAGGATTTCTTCCAGCCGGCGGCCTCTTTCCAGCTGGCGGATGGTGGCCTTGTCCAGGTCCGATCCAAACTGGGTGAATGCCTTCAACTCCCGATACTGGGCCAGTTCCAGCTTCAGGGTTCCGGCGATCTGCTTCATGGCCGTGATCTGGGCCTTTCCGCCGACCCGGGAAACCGATATCCCCACGTTGATGGCCGGCCGCAGACCGGCGTTGAAAAGATCCGGAGCCAGGTAGATCTGTCCGTCGGTAATGGAGATCACATTGGTGGGGATATATGCGGAAACATCCGAAGCCTGGGTCTCGATAATCGGCAGTGCGGTCAGGGATCCCCCGCCTTTTTCATCACTGAGCTTGGCGGCCCGTTCCAGCAGGCGGGAATGCAGATAAAAAACGTCCCCGGGAAACGCTTCCCGCCCGGGGGGGCGTCGCAGCAGCAGGGAGATCTCTCGATAGGCCGTGGCATGCTTGGACAGGTCATCGTAGACCACCAGGGCATGCTGTTTCTGATCCCGAAAATATTCCCCCAGTGAACATCCGGCATAGGGCGCGATGTATTGCATGGCCGGCATATCTGATGCTGATGCCACCACCACGGTGGTGTACTCCATCGCCCCCGCCTCCTCCAGCTTCCGGATGATCTGGGCGACGGTGGAACGCTTCTGCCCGATGGCCACATAGATACAGTAGACGTCGGAATCCTTCTGGTTGAGGATGGTATCCACCGCCAGGGCGGTCTTGCCGGTCTGACGGTCACCGATGATCAACTCCCGCTGTCCCCGTCCGATCGGCACCATGGCATCCACCGGTTTGATTCCGGTCTGCAGGGGTTCCTTGACCGGCTGGCGGTCGACCACCCCGGGAGCGATCCTCTCGATGGGCAGGGTTTTTTTGGTTTCAATCGGATCCTTGTCGTCCAGTGGACGTCCCAGGGGATCGACCACCCGGCCGACCAGCTGGTCCCCCACCGGTATGGAGATGATCTTCTGGGTCCGCCGGACCAGGTCTCCTTCCTGAACTTCTTCTGCCCCCTGGAAAAGGATCGCCCCCACGTTATGCTCTTCGAGGTTCATGGCGATTCCGGTGATCTCCCGATCCGCAACCTGAATCAGTTCGTTGGTCATCACCTTCTCCAGACCGCATATCTGCGCGATCCCGTCGCCTACGGAGACCACGATACCGATCTCCTCCTGGTTGAAGTCAAGTTTGAAGTCCTTGATCTTTTTTCTGATTAATTCACTGATTTCATCGGGTTTGATTTCCATGGATCATCCTTCTCTGGTCAGGTAATTCCGGAGCCGCTTCAGGTTTCCCTGCAGGGAAAAATCGGTGACGGTATAACCGCGCTGCAGTTTGATCCCGGCGATGAGCGAAGGGTCCAGCCGGTTCTGGATCCGAATGGTTTTCCCGGTGGCCTTCTTCAGGGCCCGGGAAAGAGCGGCGGTTTGGGGAACGGTCAGTTTCCGGGTGGAAAAAACCCGGATCTCTTCCACCCGGTTTTTTCGATTCCACCGGATCCGGGTGTCTTCCAGTATTTCTTCCAGCAGCATCAGTCGGTTGTACCGGCTCAGGAGCCGCAAAAAACCCCGGCTCACGTCATGCCAACCGGACCGTTTCCCCAGCCACTCGATCCATTCATCCCGCTCCCGCGGACTCAACAGCAGGCGAACCATCCCCCTCTTCAATCCGGGGTGTTTGTTCAACAGGCCGGTGAATTCCTTCAAATCTTCGCTGACGCGGTCGTACATCTTCTGGCCGCTGAGACTTTCGGCCAGCCCCCGGGCATAACGGCGAACGAGGGTTTCGGATCTATTCTCCATATTCATCTCCGATTTGCCGGATGTTCATCGCAATGAACCGGTCCTGTAGCCCGGGATCCGGTTTTTTCCCCAGGTCCTCTCGAAACCGCCGGATAATGGCATCGGCGATCTCCCCCTTCATCCGGGTCAGCATGATTTCCTTTTTTTCCCGTATTTCCTCGTCAATCTGGGACTGGATATCCTTGATCTCGCGGTCCCGATGTTCATTGATCTTTCGGACCTGATCTTCCATCCGTTTCCGGTTTTCTTCTTTCTGTTGCTCCATCTGCCGGGAGAGACTTTTCTGCTGTTTGTCCAGTTTATCCAGTCTTTGTTGGGCCTCTTTCCGGTTTTTCTGCTGGTCGCGGATGCCCTTTTCAACCTGGCGGCTCCGGCGACCGAGGTATTCCCGAAGGGGTTTTCGAAGCAGGTAAAACAACCCTCCGAAGAGGATCAGGGAATTGACGGCCTTGGCCACCAGGTCCTGCCAGTGAAGTTCTGAGGTCGAACCGTACAAAAACCCGCTGGAAAACAGCACCAGCGCGATCAGGAACCAGACGGTGTTTTTCATGGTCAGCGGGTCTTTTTCATCAAAAGCCGGGAAAACCCCGGGAGGTCTTTCAGCACCTCCCTCTCGATCCTTTCCAGAAGTTGACGGTTTTTACCGGTTTCTTCCCGGAGGCGGTCTTTCTCCCGGATGACCGCCTGCCGGATCAGTTCCTCCCGTTTTTGCCGGACCTCTTCCAGCCGCTGGTGATTCTCCCGCGCCTGCTCCTCGCGGCTTTTCCGCCGGGAAAGATCGATTCGATTATTCAGTTTCTCGATCCGGTTGCCAAGTTCCTCGATCCGTTTCCGGTCCCGGCGAATCATCCCCCGCCGCTTTTCAAGCATTTTGCCCATGGGCAGAAAAAACACCTTTCTCAGAACCAGATAGAGTGTCGCGATGATAACGGGGATGAAAAGAAAGGAGAGATCGAGGTTAAATGCGGTACTCATTGGTAATTTTTATCACAAATGGCCCGGCTAATCAAGCGGGATAGTCAAAGATCAGTCCCGGATTCTCCCCTGGGGATGCCGGTAGAGGAGTTCTGCCAGCAAGCGCTTGGGCACGTGGTGAACCCCCTCCTGGTCCCGGTAGTATTTAATTTTGTCGCCGGTCGCCTCTTCGATCACCACCTTCTCGTCGGGAATCCCGGCGGCGATCACCGCTGCCAGTTCCAGGGCCGGTTCGATCCGCAGCCGGGCCTTGATTTCTTCCCGGTCACAGGCGGCGATGGTACAGGCGCCGATCCCCTGCTCTCTCAGGCTCAGCAGAATGGTCATCAGCCCGATCCCGTAATCCCAGTCGATGTATTTGCTTTGGGACCGGTCTCCCAGGATCAGTATATAGGCCGCCGGCCGCTGTCCCTCCCCCGGGCCGTCCCAATCCTTCAGATACCCGGCCCACTTCAGCAATGGAAAAATGCGCGCCTTTTCATCTCCCCGGGTCACGATCCGGTATTTCACCGGCTGCAGGTTGGCGGGAGAAGGGGCAAAACGGACATTCTCCACCGCCCGGGCCAGACGGGATACGGGTATCTTCCGGTTTTCCCGGAACCGCCGGTAACTGCGGGTTTTTTGCAGCAATCGTCTTATTTTCACAGGTACCTCCATGAAATCAGGTTTCAACCAAACCCAATGTAAACCATTTTGCCCGAAGTTTCAAATTTTATTTTCAGCGGGTATAATAGAATACCCATGAAAGCGGATTTTATTCCGGGGAAATGGATCATTACCCATACTTCGGACTTTTCCTTTCGGAAAATCCTGGATTTCCTTCCCCTCCTGGCCGGCCAACTGGACCGGAATATTTTCCCCTCCCGCCCGGTCCGGGCCGCTTTTTCCCGGGAATTTCCCGTCAACCGCCTGATCAAGACTCCCGGGGGCCTCTTCCTGCAGATACGGGAAACGGATCTTTCCTTCGATGATTCCCGGAAACCGTCTCCCCCCGACCCGGGTTTTCCCCCAATATCCACCTTCACTCCGATTCGATCCATCGGCCATCTTCTGCTTTATCATCCCGCTGACTCCCGCTGGTCCGGGATCCGCCTGACCCCGGCCTCGCTGTTTCTGGGCAGCGCTCTGGTTTCATCCGGTTACCGGTTCTCGATTCAAAAATGCAACCTGCTGCATCCTCCTTCCCTTCCCGATGCAGACCTGCTGGCCCTGACCCTTTTTGAAGACCACTTCCTTGAATACCGGAATTTTTTCAGTGGCCGGCTGGATTCTTTCACCGGTCTGCTGGCCGCCGGCGGCCCCCTGGTGACCCTGCACGGTCCCCCCGCTGTCTATCATCTTCCCGGTATCCATCTCTGGTTCCGCGGCGAAGCCGAGAATTTCTTTCCCCGCTGGATTTCCGCCTATAACCGGAGGAATCTTGGGGACCTTTTGAAGCTGGGGGGCTTTTTCTTCCGCCGCAGTCAGCTGATCATTTTCTCCGATTTCCACCGGCCGGTACAGCTTTTGAACCTGGACGGCCTGCGGCCCCGGGCGGATTTCCTTTCCCCCCGCCTGAAAGAACAGGGGCTGGAAATCAACCTTTCCCGGGGGTGTCGTCGTCGCTGCCTCTACTGTTCACGGGTACAGGGGGCGCGGATCCGCAAACTGCCGGCGAAAGGTTTCGATCGACTGCTGGCGGAATGGGGGGCGGGCAAGGCTTCATCCCGGCCCTCGGCCTCCCGGGCCACTGTCAACATCAACGATGACGATATACTGGCGGAACCGGACTATGCCCGCGAAGTGTTCACCCTTATCAGGCGCCGGGGGTTCTCCCTCTGGGGGGTGCAAACCTCCCTGGCTTCCCTTTTCCGGAAGGATGCCCCCGATCTCAGGGTCCTCAACCTGCTGAAAGCGCCCCTTCTTTTCGGTAACCGCACTCCCCTGGTCTGGGTGGGGACCGACGCCTTCATCCCGGACCGGGCCGCGGTGCTGGGCAAATACATCCCCCCGTTTTCCTCTTTTCGACGCCTGCTGGGATTTTTTGAAAAAAACAGGATCCTGAATTACCATTACTGGATTTCCAGCGATCATCGGTCCGGCTGGGAAACCTTTGTGCGGGAATTCACCCTCCTGATCACCCTGCTGAAAGAATTTCCCCATTTTCACCTGCTGGCCCATTCCCCCTTCCTGATCCCCTACCCCTCCACCGCCCTCTTCCAAAATCTCCAGGAAGAATCCCGTACTCACCTGATCGATTTCAAAAAGAAATTCCCCGCGGCTCATCCCTTCTTCGTTCTGCGGCTGGTTCGGCGGGTCAAGACCGCCTTTGAAAACCTCAACCGGCTGCTGGAGAACCGTTCCGGCACCGGTCAGCCGGGATTCTTCGACTGTTTGGGCGACCGGGACTTTCACGGATGCCTTCAAGCCATCTATTATTTCCTGAAACAGGATCGCCTGCTTCTGGAAAGCGCCGGGGGAGTGGATTCCTCCAGGTCCGCCGCCGACCTGCGGAAACTGGAAGAACGCCTGGTCGGGATGCTGTCATCGGGTCTGTACCGGGATTCCCGGAACCGGAAGGAGAATCACGGGAATCTCCCCTCCCCGGTGGAAAAAAAATTCCGGCGGTGGTATAATAAAACATGCTGAAAAGAGCAATGGATCTCAGCCATCCCCTTGCGCCCGGCATGAGCCTTTATCCCGGCAGCCGTCCCCTGCAGATCACCCCCACCCACACCATGGAATCCGACGGCAGCCGGGTTTCGGAACTGACCCTGAACACCCATCTGGGGACCCACCTGGATGCCCCCCGCCACATGCTTCCCCAGGGCGAGAGCCTGTCGGACCTCCCCCTGACCCATTTTTTCGGTCCCGGACTGGTGGTGGACTGCTCATCCTGCAAAAGCACGATTTTCCTGGAACATTTCCAAAACCGGGAGGAACAGATCCGCGCGGTGGATTTTCTGCTGCTGCACACCGGGTACAGCCGTTTCTGGGGCCGGGATGAATACCTCGGTAATTTTCCCGTTCTGTCTCCCAAGGCCGCAGAGTGGCTGACCGGCTGCCACCTGAAGGGCCTGGGGGTGGATGCCATCTCGGTGGATCCCCTGGACAGCACCGCCCACCCCGTGCATAAAATCCTGCTGGAACACCAGCTGGTGATCATCGAGAACCTGGGGGATCTTTCTTCCCTGGTCAACCAGTCCTTCTTTTTCCAGTGCCTGCCCCTGCCCATCCCCGGTCTGGACGGTTCTCCCACCCGGGCCCTGGCCTTCCTGGATTAATCTCCGGTTCCACCCGACTGCCGGCGGCCGATCCGGGCATCATACCTTGCCGGATTACTGATAGCTGATTGCCATGTTGACCAGGTACAGAACCGCCAGCAGGAGGCTGTAGATGGACAGCACCCCCAGGATGGTGCGACGGGCCGACTGCCGAAGGCCGCGGATGACCACCAGGGTCATGACCACCGTCAGGCTGCCGATCAGCAGGTATACCGGCGACACCTGCCGCAGAAGGAAGCCTTCGAAGAAAAACAGGTCCACCAGGAATATGATGGAAAGGTTGAAGAGATTACTGCCGGAGATATTGCCGAAGAACATCTCCAGGGATCCCATCCGGGCGGCGGCCAGGCAGACGATCAGTTCCGGGAAAGAAGTGACGAAGGCCAGAAACACCACCCCCACGAAGCTGCTGCTCCAGCCCATCAGGGCGATGATCTCCTCCCCCACCACCGGCAGGTAGACTCCCACCCCGATGATCACCAGGGAGGAGAAGATGAAAGAGAGGGTTTCCCGCCGGAGGCTCTTGGCGGAATAACAGGGTGCATCCCCCGACTGTCCGTCCCGACGCTGGTGGTACATCAACCGGACGAATGCGAGGTACAGCCCCATGATCAGCGCCGAGGAAAGACCGATGTGAAAAATCCCCACGTTCAGGTTCAGGGGAATCAGCACGGTGGTAACGGTGATCAGGATCAGAAAATAATGGAAGGGGCGGCTGACATACCCCGGATGCTGTACCCGAAACACCTCCCGCTTCCGCAGAAAAACATCGATCAGGGCGATGATCATCAGGTTGAAGACGCAACTGCCGAAGATCTCCCCCAGGGCCATGTCGGGATCCTTCACCAGACGGACCGCTGAAATACCGGTGAAGAGTTCCGGCAGCGAGGTGATCATGGCCAGAAAGATCACCCCCATGAATCCCCTCGACCATCCTTTCTTTTCGGCGATGATGTCGGCGGAGCGGGAGGCCCGGGTTCCGAAGATATAGATGATTCCCAGCAGCAGGGCCAGTTTGCCCCATACCATCCAGAACATCGTCAGGCTCCCCAGTTGAGTTTTTCGTTGAGCAGCTGGAAATACCCGATCCGGTCCGACACGATCATCTTCAGATCGCGGGGATCCACCGCCGCCTCGAAGAACTGTCCCCGGGAAATTTTCAGGGCGTTCTGACCGTCGATGGTAATCCATACGTTGTCCATGTCCGACAACAGTCGAATCCGGATCCGGGAATCGCCGCTGACCACCAGGGGCCGGAAGGTCAGGGAATGGGGGCTGATCGGGGTGATGAGAATCCCGTTGACCCGGGGAGAAACGATCGGACCGCCGGCGGCCAGCGAATAGGCGGTGGAACCGGTGGGACTGGCGATGATCAGCCCGTCGGACTTGACCGCCCCGATGGTTTCCCCGTCGATGGTAATCTGGATCTCGATGATCCGGGCGATATTTCCCTTGGCGATCACGGTATCGTTGAGGGCCAGAAACTTTTGGCGCCCGAACCGGATATCCAGCACCTTGCGGCGGGATATGGTCAGCCGGTGATTCAGAATCCCTTCCACCGATTCAGGGATGGTATCCTTGGTCAGCTCGGTCAGGAAACCGAGGCTCCCCAGGTTGAAACCGGCCACCGGAATGTCGTTCTGCACCGCCTGGCGGGCCACCGACAGAAAGGTCCCGTCCCCCCCGATCAACATCAAAAGGTCGCTTCGCCCGCCGATATCCGCCCGGTCCACTCCCCCGCCGGCCCCCAGCATATCCGCTGCGACCCGGTCAAAAACCAGCTCCCGCCGGTTCTTTTTCAGCACTTCAACCAGTTGTTTGAGGAAGGGCAGCACTTCCCGGTTGGGCTTGACCACGATCCCGATCCTGCGGTACTCCGGCTTCATAATCCCCCATTTTACCCCAATTCAGGATTTTTTCCAACCGGTCCTCAGGGTGATCATTTTGCGGCGTTTTTTTGTTTGTGGTACAATTTTTCCCGGGGTTCGGTCCGTATGGCCTTGACCAACCACCCAAGGAGGTTTGAACATGAAAAGAATGTCTTTACCCTTTGCCGCCTGCCTGTTGCTGATCCTCTTGCCGCTCCATCAGGGGAGAGCGGCCGGGATGACCGATTTCTCCCTCAATGTCGGGGGGGTGACGGACCTTGATTTCCAGGATTTCTTCTGGACCGCCGGCGCGGCGGTGGACATCCACCTGGGGAACGTCCTGATGATTTCCCCGGAAGGATTCGTTCTGGGGTACAAATTCGACTTCGATTATTTCCTGGGTTTCGCCGGGGGGACCGCCAACATCACCTTCGGTAAGAGGGGCGGCCAGTTCTTCCTGGGAGCCGGACCCCTGATCGCCTTTCCCATCAATTACGCGGGAGATACGGCCTTCATATTAAAGCTGCAGGGGGGGATACTCAGCGGTCCCCTGCGCCTGACCGCCTACGCCATGACCGGCTGGGAAGATCCCTTCGGTGAAATTCTCCTCGGGGCCAGTCTGGGATTCCGGTTTTAAAGGAGGCAGGAGACGGGAGACAAGAGACAGTAAAATAACTTTGGCGCTCGCTGTTCTCCATCTTTGTGACGCATTGAAAAAGTGTTGAGTATCGGGTTGTGGGTTCACAAACCACTGGTTGACGAGTTTGGCGAGTTGGCGGGTTATCGTGTTAAATTCCTGTTTTAACAGAATTTTCACCCGCTAAACGGGCCAACGCGTCAACTCGCAAAGAGGCCCTATTTCCCGAACTCCGGTCTCCTGTCTCCTGGGTAACCAGTACGCTCTACTTGGCTATCTTCAACCCGTAGCGCATCTCCACCACTTTCCCCCCTTCCGTCCGGACCACAAATCCCTTGAGATGATCGAAGAATTTTCCCCGGATAAGAAGCCAGGTATCGCCATCCCGGCGGATTTCCCGGGCGTTTTTATCGGAAATGGAGGTGACCGGGTAGAGAGCCTCAAGCGCCTGCTGCACGCACTCGGCATCGGACCGGTCCCGGATGCGAAAGTGGGGGGAAATCAGCGCCAGAAGCACCGGAAGGGGCTTGTCGGTGCTGATGGAAGAGGGGCTGACCATTTCCTCTCCTTTCCGGGCCATCAGTAATTTCCCCATCCCGTAAATGCTGCCGTCCGGATCTTTCCGGCCCAGCTTGACCCGGTAAAAAGTGGCCTCGAATACCTTTCCCACTGCCTCTTCCACCACCGGTGTGGCTTCCACGGTAATCCGTCGGCAGATTTCCTGCCGGATTAAATTCCGGTCATCCGAAGGATCCCGGGCCTGCAGAACCATCAAGCCCGCAACCGCCAGTACCACCAGCCATACCCTTTTCCTGTTCATCCTTCTATTCTCCTTTTTTGTTTTTTGTTCCCGGTTGGGTTTATTCTCCGTTTACAATCATATATATTTTAATCAGAGAGTCAATATCGCTGGACTAAGGATTAACGAATTAAAGAATGAACGGGTTGTTCAGCACCGCTTCGTCCCCAGAATTTATTTTATTTTTATCAGCAGGCAGAATTTCAAATCCCGAGATCAACGTCACTCTTCACTCATCACTCTTCACTCATCCCCCTTCACTCATCACCCTTCACTCATCACTCTTCACTAAGCCTTTACTCTAAATCCGAATATCAAAGTGCCAAAGTTCCCTGATACCGGTCCCGCCGGGAAAAACAAATGCACATTTTCAAATATCAAATGATTGCCATGTATGGAAAAGAATTCCGGCGGCGGAAGGGCGCTGACCGGCCTTTCAATTTTTAATTTTCAATTTGTAATTTTAAATTTGCCATCCTTTTTACTTTTTCCCTGTCATTGTTTATTATTTACCAATGACCGATAATTCATTGTATCATAAAGCCGCCCGGCGGATCAAAGAGGCAGCGGTGCTGATCATCACCGCCGGGGCGGGGATCGGGGTGGACTCCGGCCTGCCGGATTTCCGGGGCAACCGGGGATTCTGGAAGGCCTATCCCCCCTACGCCAGACTGAACCTGGGATTTACGGAGATGGCCAATCCCCGCTGGTTTGAAACCCATCCAAAGATGGCCTGGGGATTTTACGGCCATCGGCTGAACCTCTACCGGCGCACCGTCCCCCACCCCGGATTCGATCTCCTCCTCCACTGGGCCCTTTCAAAGAGGGATTATTTCGTTTTCACGTCCAACGTGGACGGCCAGTTCCAGAAGACCGGGTTTCCCGATAACCGGATCGTGGAATGCCACGGATCGATTCACCATTTCCAGTGCCTGGTTCCCTGCCGTCGTGATATTACGGCTGTGGGAGACTGGGAGGTCACCGTCGATGAAAAAAGTATGGCCGCCACCTCCCCGCTGCCCCGCTGCCCCGCCTGCGGGGAACTGCGCCGGCCCAACATCCTGATGTTCGGGGACTGGAACTGGCTGCCCGATCGCAGCCAGGCCCAGGAGGATCTTTTCCGCTCCTGCCTGGGCCGTCATGGCGGCGATTCCCTGGTTGTCGTGGAGATCGGCGCCGGGACCGGCGTTCCCACGGTGCGGATGCAATCCGAGGAGATTGCCGCCCGGACCGGCGGCTGCCTGATCCGGATCAATTTGCGGGAATCCCACTGTCACCTGCCCAACGCCCTCTGCCTGTCCGGCCGGGCCGGGCAGGTCCTGGAAAAGATCCGTCAGGCCATGTAACCGGGAAGGGTCAGCGGCGGATAATCCTGGGAATCAAAAAGAGCTCCACCCGCCGGTTCCGGCTCCGCCCCTCCTCGGTGTCGTTGTCGGCCACCGGCTTGAACTTGCCGTAACCCGCGGCGGTCAGGCTCGCCGGTTTGATACCCTTTTCCGCCAGGTATTTTACCACTTCCACCGCCCGGAAGGTGGAGAGCTCCCAGTTGGAGGCATACTTGTCCCGTGAATCGGGCCGGATCGGGACGTTATCGGTGTGCCCGGCGATGAAGATGTCATTGTTCTCCATGTTTTTCAATAGCACCGGCGCCACCGAACCCAGCAGTTTTTTCCCCTTGCCGGTCAGGGTGTGGCGACCGGACTCAAAGAGTATATCCCCTTTGAAATCCACCCGCAGGCGGCCGTTTTCGATCTTGGTCTGCAGTTCCCCCACTTTGCTGTTCAGATCGGACTGAATGTCCTTCAGTTCCCCTATATACTCCTGCTGCCGGTCCAGGGCCTCCCGGTACTTTTCCAGTTCCAGCAGGTTCTGCTGAAGCACCAGGTTCTTTTCCTTCAACCGGTTGTTCATGGCCACCAGTTCCATATTCAGGTCGGCGATCTTGTCCTGCAGGATATCACCGGAAACATCCAGTATGGTTTTGAATTTCTCGTTCAGGGCCTGGCGGACCGCGTTCACGCCGGGATCCTCGCCTCCTTTCGGCTTGAAGTAGATTTCGCCCATCCCTGCTTCGATCCGCACCTTTCCCTCCTCGGGCGCCCGGGTCTTGGCCAGAAGCTCCTCCTTGGTCAATTCCTGGAAATCCTTCTGCTGCATTTCCTCCAGCAGGGAGCTGACGGCCCCGGTTTTCCGGTCCAGCCGGTCCTTGAGTTTTTCGTATTCCTCGATCTGCCGGTCGAGCTTTCGTTCCACCGCCCCCCGGGTATTGAAAAAATCGGACTGGATCAGGTTGTTGATCCCGTCCAGTATCAGCTCCGAGAAGACCATTCCCAGAACAAAGGCCATGACGATGAAGATCGGTATCAGTATTTTTTTCATAAGCGCTTCTCCTTGATTTTATTTTAGAGCATTCGGGAAAAAAATTCAACGGAGGGGCCGGCTGTGCTATAATATCCTATGCCATCACGATCCCCCATCGGCGTTATGGACTCGGGAGTGGGCGGACTGTCCATCCTGAAGGAAATTCACCGACTGCTGCCCCGGGAAAGGACGGTCTACTTCGGCGACCGGGGGAATTGTCCCTACGGCCGAAGAAAACAGGAGGAGATCGACCGGATGGCCCGCCGGATCATCGGCTTTCTGCTCGATCGTCACCAGTGCAAGCTGGTGGTCATCGCCTGCAACACCATCACCGGTTCCCTGATCGACACCTTCCGGCGGGATTACCCCGTCCCCTTCGTGGGAGTGGAACCGGCCACCCGGGTGGCGATCCGCAACACCCGCAGCGGTCATATCGGGATCCTGGCCACTCCTTTCACCATCCAGAGCCGACTGTTCAATCAAACCCGCAGTCGATATGCCGGGCGGGATATCACGGTGCATGTCCAACCCGCCCCCGACCTGGTGGAAGCCGTGGAGCGCCAGGAACTGGACCTTCCCCGCACCCGCCGGCTGCTGCAGGAAATCCTGGCGCCCCTGCTGGCATCCGGAGTGGACCAGGTGGTGCTGGGGTGCACCCATTTCCCCTTTCTCATTCCCCTGATGGAGAGCCTGGTTCCCCCTCATGTGACCATTATCGATCCCTCCCGGGCGGTGGCCGCCCAGACCCGGCGGATCCTGGAAAAAAAAGAACTGATCAGTGACCGTCCGTCTCCACCGCTTCACCGGCTGTACAGTTCCGCCGCCCCCATCCCCGCTGCCCTTCTTCCCTCCCTGTCCGCAGGGTCTTACCGGACCTTCGGGTACTTTCGATGGTAAAGTCTATTTTCGGGCGCAGAAAAACACCTGGCCCCGGATCACCCGCTTTTCGATCTTTTGATCCTTTCCCAGCAGATCGAGATAACGGGTCAATTCATCCCCCTCCTTGCCGGTGAAACTCTCCAGGTCCCGCAGGGTCATGGGCCGGCGGCGGATGGTGTTGAGAATGCTGTTTTCCAGGTTCCGGCAGAAGGCGGCAATATCCTCCCTCCGGTCCGCCCGTTTGATGATCTCCACCGGCAGATCCCGCCAGTCCCGGCGGATCTTCTCCAGTTCTCCCAGGGTCAGGGAGCGGGTACCGCGGTAGGCCGGGGGGCGATCCAGAGAATTGAGCTGGACGCGCTCCCGGGGAATTTTCTGTAAAAACCGGCGCAGGGCATCCAGGTGATCCGGGTGATCGTTGACCCCCCGGACCAGAAAAACTTCCACCCACAACCGCCCCGGATACCGGCGGGCAAAGCCTTCCAGCCCCCCCAGGATCCGTTTCAGGTCCAGATCGGGGTGGGGCTGATTGATCCGGGCAAAGACCTGCGGATCCACGGCGTCCAGGGAAGGGATCACCAGATCGGCCTCCATCAGCTCCTCCTGCACCCGGACATCGCAAAGCAGGGTACCGTTGGTCAGCACGGCCACCGGGGTGGAACTGGTTTTTTTGAGCCCCCGGATCACGGTACCCAGGTCAGCGCTGAGCGTGGGTTCTCCGGATCCCGAAAGCGTCACGTAATCCAGGGGATATTTTACCCGATCCAGGTAGGCCTTGAATTCCGCCAGCACCCGGTGCGGGTCCACGAAGCGCTGCCGCCGGACCCTCAGGTCGGTGGTTTTGCCGCTTTCACAGTAGATGCAGTCCAGGGTGCAGGTTTTGTAGGGGATCAGGTCGATGCCCAGAGAAACATTCAACCGGCGGGAGGGGACGGGACCGAAGATACAGGAGGGATCAGCGGGGGATTTTCTTTTCAAAGGTCACAAAATTCTTCCAGGCGGTTTTCACTTCCGTTTTTTTCTCCGTATCCAGGCCGGCGGCGGAGAAGGGGTCGGAATGGTCAAAGGAAGTCAGATGCCGGGTGGGGCTGTCGGTATTGACCGGGGTATAGAACCATTTCTGCTTGCGGTAGACAAATTTCTGATCCCCGGCCACGAAGGCGAACTGATTGCGCTTGAATTCCGGGATGGTCTTGTTCTTGGCGTCGTACCAGATGGATTCAATGATGGAGGTGGACCGTTCGGGGGTTTTTTTCAGATGCCAGGCTTCCGGCTTCCGGATACCGGCTTCCTGCAGGAAACTGCCGAAAACATCCTTGAGGCTGACCTGGGTATCGACCCCGGCCACCCCCTTCTCTCCGGGAGAAGACCAGAGCAGAGGCACCCGGTTTCCCCCTTCGGTGACGTTGGCAAAGTGGTACAGCCATTGTTCCTCGCCGAAATTTTCCCCGTGGTCGGAACTGAACACGATGGTGGAGTCCGGCTCCATTTTCCGTACCCAGCGGGAAAATTCATCGATCAGGGGACCCACCCGTTCGAAGCACTGTCGCTGCCGGTCTTTGATCCGCTGCATCATCTTCAGGTTGGGCTGATAATTCAGGTCCTTCATGTGGTTGTTGTTGATAATATCCATCAGCGACCTGAACTCCCGGTACTTGTTGCGGATTCCCCGGGTCTCAAACCGGAAGGTGTCCTCCGACAGGTAGGGAAAGTGAAAGTCGTAGAAATTAAAAAAGAGAAATACCCGGCGCCGGTTCTGCAGCAGCTCGGTCAACCGTTGACGGGCCAGGGCGAGCATGTGGGAAGCGTAACTTTTGAAAAAGGCCCGCAGGCTCTCGATATCCTCGGCCATTTTGTTGTTGACGAAAGATTTAACGAACCGTTTGCGCAGGCGGGGCCGCCAGACATACCCGAGCAGGGTCAGAAAAACCCCCAGGGTCTGGTGGTCCAGCTCCCTCCAGATTTTTCGGGTTTCGTCAAATCCCCGGTTCAGACCGAAAATATCGGTCACCACCACATTGCTGGTAATCATCAGGTTGTAATATCCCTTGTCCTTGAGCAGATCCGCCAGCATGGGATAACGGTGACCGGCCTTGCGCATCTGGGTATTCTGACCGTGTTCATGGAGCCATCGGCCGGTAAACATGGAAGCGTGGGAGGGCAGCGTCCAGCAGCCGGAGGATCGGACCTGGTGGAAATGGGTGGAATGCCGGTACAGATAGGGCATTGCCTTGCGGATGTAGGGATAGCAGGTATCATAGCGCAGGGAGTCTGCGATGATAAAGACGATGACGCGGGGCTCAGGTTTTTTCATCAAGCATATTATAGCCGTTATTCCGTTGAATGCAAGAGATTTTTTTTATCGAATCCCGGGCCTTACCGATAGCGGATCCAGCGCATGATTTCCCGAATCGAGGGCTTTTTCCCGTACATCAGGATCCCCACCCGGAATATCCGGGCGCCGACCCAGGCCAGGAGGAAAATGGTCAGGACGCTGAGCAGGATCGACAGCAGGATTTGAAAAAAAGGGGGGGTGACGATGGATATCCGCATGAACATCAGGGTGGGACTGAAGAGCGGAAAGAGGGACAGGACCGTGACCAGGGGGATATCGGGCGCCTGGGTCACCAGGATGCCGATCATGAAGGGAATGATCAGCAGGTAAATCAGGGGGGAGGCCAGCTGCTGCGCCTCCTCGTCGGTGTTGACCGATGCCCCCACCATGGCGAAAAGAATGGAATACATGAAATACCCCAGCAGAAAGAAGATGATGAAATACAGCACAAATTCAAGGGAGATGAAACCGGCGATATTCTGCAGGAACTGAAAAGAAAAACTGTTGAACAGGATCAGTCCGAACAGGATCCATATGCCCACCTGGGTCAGCCCGGCGAAGGCCAGCCCGAAAACCTTTCCGTAAAACAGGGTGGACGCCCGGGTAGAGGATATGAGGATCTCCATGATCCGGTTGTTCTTCTCGGCCACCACGTTGCGCATTACCAGGGTTCCGTAGGTCATGATCACTGAAAACAGGATGGTCATCATCAGAATCGACATCAGGTACTCTACCGAAAAACTGGATTTCTTGGTTCCTTCCTTTTTGACCTTGTACGTCTCCAGGTTGACCGGTCGGGTCACCTCCTCGATGATATCGGGACTGATATTCTTCTCCACCAGGATGTGCTCGGAAAGGATGCTCTGCAGCCGGGTGGAAAGAAATTCGTTGGTCTTGATATCGGACACGTTCCGCGCGTAGTAGAGCGCCTTGCGCCCGCTGAGCACGTCGGATGGAATCACCAGCAGGGCATCGCTTTCCTTGGCCACGATTCTCTCTTCATATTCGCGGATCAGCGTCCCCGAATCGCCGGGAAGCGGATCGATCCCCTGGAAGGTGACGCCGATCTCCGGCTGGTCCCGGAATTGATCCCCCACCACACCGGAATAGTCGGCCACCAGGATGGTTTTCTCGCTCTTGGCCATTTTCATCAGCAGACCGGGAATCAGGATGAACGCCCCCATCAGCAGGGGGGTCAGGATGGTGGTGATGAGAAAGGTCTTTTTTTTGACCACATCCTTGTATTCTTTTTTGACCACCGTCAGCATTTTCATCCCGCCACCTCCTCCTCCCGGTTCTCCGTAAGGGCGGATATGAAGATATGGTTCAGGGAACTGTCCGACACCCGGAAGGCCTCCAGGGCCACCCCCTGCATCAACTGTTTGAGGACTTCCTGCCTGTGGTCCATGTTTTCAATCTCGATCTCGGCGCGGTTCCCGTAGTCCCGCACCCTGGAGACCATGGGATTCCCCCGCAGGAAGGACAGGTCTCCCCGGTAATCGATGCTGATCACCCGGTGACTGCAGTCCTTTTTGATGTCCGCCAGGGTGCCGTCCAGGATCTTTCGGCCGTTGTGGATCATGACAATATCATCGACGATCTTTTCAGCGTAGTCCATGAGATGGGTGGAAAAGATAATCGAGATCCCGTCCTTTTTCTTTTCCAGGATCAGGTCCTTGACCATCTCGATGTTGACCGGGTCCAGTCCGGAAAAGGGCTCATCCAGGATGAGCAGCTCCGGATCGTGCAGGATGGTGATGATGATCTGCAGCTTCTGGGACATTCCCTTGGACAGCTCTTCGACCTTCTTGTCCCGGTACCCCGCCAGGTCGAAACGCTCCAGAAGATCCTGCCCCCGCTGCCGGATACGGGTGCGTTTCAATCCCTTTAATTCTCCGAAATAGAGCAGGGTATCCATGACCTTCATCTTGCGGTACAGGCCCCGTTCCTCGGGAAGGTACCCGATCCGGTCCTTGAGGGACTCGTCGACCCGTTGTCCCAGGATACGGATGGTACCGGAATCCGGCGAGATGATATCCATCAACATCCGGATGGAAGTGGTCTTCCCCGCCCCGTTGGGACCCAGCATGCCCAGGATCCTCCCCCGTCGGAGTCGAAAGGAGAAGCGGTCCACCGCGCGTTTTCCGTCAAAATCCTTGATCAGGTCGTCCACTTCCAGTACAGAATCACCCATGAGATCTCCTTGCCGTTTTGGTAAGACCCAAAATAGCACACCTGTTGCCCCCTGTCAATTGCCGGAAGGGATCTTGAAGTGCCGGGGCCTTTCGGCCAAAAGATGGTCCCCCCTTCTCAGACGGATTTCAATGAGCGGTAGAATTCGACCCCCTTGATTTCGATGTACTTGAAGGAGGCGTATTCCACCCGGTTGTTGACATTGATATGGTAAAAAAGTTCCAGGATTCTGCGTTCCTGGGCGATGCTTTTCAGGCGAAGCTGGATGGCGATGGCGTTCTTGGGCGCGGATACCAGCATATTGCTGACTTTCTTGTAGATGGTCTTGTACTCGCTCTTGGTCAGCTTGATTCCTTCCCTGCGAACATATTCGAGGATCATCTTTTCTTCGATCTCGGTGGGAAGCATCTCCCGGCGGGGCTGGCGGGTGGCAAAACCGCTGGTATCCTCCAGATTGGGATCGGGGGAGACGAAAAGCATGACCCCTTCCACTTTCTTTCCCGGGAGCGGCGGGGAGGCGGATCTGGGAGGCGGCGGAGCGGCGACCGCAGGTCCGCCGGAAGCGGAACGGGTTCCCCGGGCTCCCAGCTTGTCCAGGTACTGGTGGATGTAGGCGATGCGGGTGCTGTTCTGTCTGAGGTTGCGTCGAATCTCCCGGCAGGTGTTCTCCATTTCCCCCATGAGGGTTTTTACCCGTTCCCACTGGTTCTCGAACTTCAGCACTTCCCGGGAAAGGTTCTCGTTCTCTTCCAGAACTCCCTTCACGGCCTGGTAGAGGTTGGACCATTCAGATTTGGACAGACTGATTTTCCACCACCTTTGGTTACCTGGCTCTATTTTATTAAAACTTGCGGAACAATTCAAGGGAAAGGAGAAAAAAACAGCCCCGCTCATCCAGTGGTTCCGACCGGCCTTTATTTGTCCTCGGTTTCTGGTATAATGGATAATTCAAAACCCATGACTGCTTCAATCGTACCGGAAACAAAACGGATCGGTTTTGCCCAGCGCGCCCTGGCCTATATCATTGACAACTTCTTTATCTCCCTGGTCGCCATCCTGCTGATCAATTTCTTTTCCCCCGAAACCCTGCGAATTTTCTCGCAATCCCAGGATATCATGAAAATGCTGCTTTCCCCCCCCGATTCCCTGTCCGGCAATCAAAAGGAAATCATCCAGGCGATCGCTGCCTTCAACAGCTACCTTTCCGCGGTATCCATCCTCTATATGCTGACCGAAGCCTATTCCGGCGCCTCGCCGGGAAAGCGGCTGCTTTCGCTTCAGATCACCGACCTGAACGGGCGCATCTGTCCGACCAAAAAGTACATCCTCCGCTACACCCTGAAAAACCTCTCGGGACTTTCCTACATTCTTTCCACCTCTCTGGGAATCGGATTCATCCTCTCCTTCGGACAGTTTTTTTCCACGATCATCTTTATCGGTTTTTTCCTGACCCTCAACGCCCAGGCCATGGGATTCCACGACATGATCGCCGGAACGGTGGTCATCCGCAGAAAGGATCTGCAACCTTCAGGAGGCGAAAATGCATCCGGTAATTGAATGGAAAAACAACCGGGTCATCATGCTCGACCAGCGAAAACTCCCCTTCCAGGAGCAGTACATCGCCCATTCCGATCACCAACAGGTGGCCGACAGCATTCGAAAAATGGTGATCCGGGGCGCGCCGGCCATCGGGGTGGCGGCGGCCATGGGGATCGCCCTGGGGGTCCTGAACGCCGGCCCGGAGTTGTCCTCCACCCGGTTTGAACAGATCTGTGAAACCCTCTTGCATACACGCCCCACCGCGGTAAACCTCTCCTGGGCGGTCCGCCGCATGGCCGGGGTTTACCGCCGGTACCGTTCAGATTATCCCCAGCTCCGGAAGATGATGGTCCGGGAGGCCCTGCACACGGACCGCCAGGATGTCCGCATCAACCGAAAGATCGGCAAACAGGGCTGTCCCCTCCTGTCCTCCGGCCAGACCATCCTGACCCATTGCAACGCCGGGGCCCTGGCCACCGCCGGATACGGCACCGCGCTGGGAGTCATCCGGGCGGCGGTGGAAGAGGGGAAAAAAATACAGGTGATCGCTTCGGAGACCCGTCCTTACCTGCAGGGCGCCCGTCTGACGGTATGGGAGTTGCAGCGTGACCGGATCCCGGTTCGGCTCATCACCGACAACATGGCCGGTCACCTGATGGCCCGACGACGGATCGACGCCGTGATCACCGGCGCCGACCGGATCGCCGCCAACGGAGACACCGCCAACAAGATCGGCACCTTTTCCCTGGCGGTCCTGGCCCGCTATCACCGCCTGCCTTTCTATGTGGCCGCCCCGGTTTCCACCATCGATCCTGATTGTCCATCCGGAGATGGTATTCCCATCGAAGAACGGGATCCCGGAGAAGTGCTGCGCTGCCACCATCAGCCGATCGCTCCCGAGGGCACCCCGGTCTACAATCCGGCCTTCGATGTCACCCCCGCCGGGTTGATCTCGGCGATCATCACCGAGGCTGGAGTCCTCAGGCAGGAATATTCCCAGGCGATTGCGGCGCTTTTTTCCTAAGGAATAAAATCCATCCCCAGGAACTTTTTCCGTAAAGCCCCGTATAAAAACTATATTAAGGATCCAATGGAACCGATTATTAAATTGCAGGATGTGGATTTCTATTACGGCCATTTCAAGGCCCTGGACCGGGTCACCCTGTCCATGGGACCGGGTACCTACGGTCTGCTGGGACCCAACGGTGCCGGCAAGACCACCCTTTTGAAAATCCTGCTGGGTTTTCTAACACCTCAACGGGGCAGTGGTTTTCTTCTGGGATACGACCTGAGCCACGACCCGGTCGCCATGAAAAGTAAGATCGGTTATGTGCCGGAAATTGGCTCCATCATCCCCGGCATGGATGGCGTTTCCCATACCGCATACCTGGGACAACTGGGCGGCATGCCCCGGCAGGAAGCCATGAAACGGGCCCACGAGGTACTGTATTACGTGGGACTGGATGAAGCCCGTTACCGGAATGTGGAAACCTATTCCAGCGGCATGAAACAGCGTCTCAAGCTGGCCGCCGCCCTGGTCCATGACCCAAAGCTGCTTTTTCTGGACGAACCCACTTCGGGGATGGATCCCAAGGCCCGCAAAGAGATGCTCAACCTGATCAATGACATCTCCGAACACCGCAAGATGAACATCCTGATCTCCTCCCACATCCTGGCGGACATCGAGATGACCTGCGGGGAAATTGTCATCATCAACAAGGGCCGGATCGTCCGCCGGGAAAAGGTCAACGCCGGTCAAAACCCCCACAATGTCTACGAGTTGAAAATCCAGGGAAACCTGTCCCTCCTGAAAAAGGCCCTGCCGGAGGTCAGATTCTCCCACGGGCAACGAAACAAGGTGATGGCCACACTGCCTCGGGATTTCGATTTGCACAAGATCTTTCAGGCAGCCGAGGCCACCCATACCCAGATCCGGCATCTGGTCCCCAAGAAAACCACCCTGAATGATGTCTTCGTATCGGCGGTCGAAGAAGGAAACCATGGGCATTAGACAAAAGGGGTACCATCGCTGGGAAGGGGAGCTGACCGACAGCCCCCTGCGCTGGCTGCCGATTTTTTTCAACGGCATCCGGTCCGTGTTTAAAAAGCGGCGGGCCAAATTGCTTTTCGCTTTCTGCTCCATCCTCTTTTTGGTGTTTCTGGGAGCCATTTACATCTCCACCAAGGAGGAATTGAAAATGCTCTCGGATCTGGTGCGGGTCATCCAGTCGGACGCCGCCATCTTCTACCATTTTTACATCAACCCCTTCATGGTCTTCAGCCTGATCCTGCTGGCCATCTTTTCCGGATCCGACCTGATCTCCCGGGACATCCAGTTTCAATCCATTACCCTCTACCTGTCCAAACCCATCAGCCGCTGGGATTACCTGGTGGGGAAGTACTCCATCGTCCTCTTCTACCTGCTGCTCTATACCCTGCTCCCGGGAACGCTTCTGATCCTGGCCAAGATCATCTTTACCGGCAAAATCACCATTTCCCTGTACCTTCTGCTGGCCGCCGTCATCTTTCCCATCGTGTACTGCCTCTTTTTTGCCGCCACCATCCTGCTCTGTTCCTCTCTGAGTCAAAACAACCGGTTCGTTATCCTGCTGTTCATCCTCTTTTTCTTTGCCACCCAGCCCCTGGCGGAAATCCTGCGGGAAATTTTTAAGAGCCACTATTTCAAATACATCGGGATAACCAACAACCTGCAGCAATTCGGTGCCCTGGTATTCCACCAGGAACCGGCCTTCAAGGCTCCCCTTTGGCCCAGCGCGGTGATCGTCATCTGCCTGACCCTGCTCTTCACCTACCTGATCCACCTGCGTCTGAAACGAATCGAGGTATGAAATCATGGCGGAAGCAACGGTACTCCAAACCGATCAACTGTCCAAATGGTACGGCAATATCCTGGGAATCAGCGAAATCAGCCTTTCCCTCACCCCGGGGGTCTACGGCATCCTGGGACCCAACGGGGCGGGAAAAACCACCTTTCTGAAGATCATCTCCGGCCAGCTGAAACCCAACCTGGGATCCATTAAAATTTTCGGGCAGCCGGTATTCAACAATCCGTCTCTTTTTGCCCGGGTGGGGTTCTGCCCGGAACTGGATTCCTATTACCAGGATGTCACCGGCGGTCAATTCCTGCGCTTCATGGCCCGGCTGCACCGGTTTTCACCGGACAGTGCCCGACTTCGGGCCCGCCAGGCCCTGGAGGCGGTGGGGATGGAGGACAGCAGCGATGACCTTATCTCTACCTACAGTCTGGGCATGCGCCAGCGGATCCGGATCGCCGCCAGTATCGTACATGAACCGGATCTGTTGCTGCTCGATGAACCCCTGAGAGGCATTGACCCCCTCTGGAGGGCCAAGATTCTCGCCCTCATCGAAGGATACCGGCGGGAAGGGAAAACGGTGATCGTTTCTTCCCACATCCTCCCGGAAATCGAATCCATGACCAACCACATCACCCTGATCCATCAGGGAAAGGTCTTTGCCCACGGAGATATCCAGCAAATCCGTTCCCTGATCGATACCCACCCCCACCAGATCTCCATCACCTGCTCCCGGCCCCGGGAACTGGCCCGCAAGATGATCGCCAGTTCCAGCGTCCTCGGGGTACAGGTGTCGGAGGAAAAGGGAACGGTGATATTTGAAACCAACCGGCGGGATTCTTTCTTTACCCAACTGATGGGGAAACTGGCCCGCGGGCAATACCCGGTGGAAGAGATTTTTTCTCCCGATGACAACCTGCAGTCGGTTTTTGACTATCTCATAGGAGACTAATATGCCGCCCATCGCCAACATCCGTCCGGTTTTCACCTTTTTCCTCAACCGGGGATGGAAATCCCGGCGAACCCGGGTCTTTTTCCTGTTGTCCCTGATCCCCTTCCTGATTCTCCTGGCGGTGAAGATCGTGCAAATCCTCTCCCCGGATTTCAAGACCTTTCTCTACCAGATTTTTTCCCAGGCCGTGGTGCCTTTTTATTTTACCATGTTTATACAATTCATCGCCCTTTTCTTTGGATCCTCGGTGATCAACGATGAACGGGAAAGCAAAACCCTCATCTACCTCACCACCACCCAGACCCCCAAGTTGTCCATCCTGCTCGGGAAATTTACCGCCTGTTATATTCTGTCCGCCCTGATCGTGCTGGTGGGATTCGTCCTCTGTTTCGTGGTTTCCTATGTCAACCGCCTGACCTTCGCTTCCATGGAACTGCTGCTGGGACTTACCGCCACGGCCGCCCTTTCGCTCCTGGTCTACAGCGCCTTTTTCTGCGCCCTGGGCACCCTCTTCAGGAAATCCATACTCTTCGGCATATTTTTCATCCTGGGCTGGGAGAATGTCATTCAGTACTTCCCGGGTTCCACCCAGAAATTCTCCCTCAACCATTATGTCAAATCCCTGTTGCCGGTGGAACTGCCCAAGAAAGGAGGGTTTTTATCCTTCAACCTGCAACCCTCCTCGACCCTGGAAGCCCTGATCGTGATTTCTCTGCTGACCCTGATTTTCCTGACCATCGCCATCCTGATTTTTCAAAACAAGGAATACGACCTTTCCGACCAGGTCTGAATTTTGCCCTCCTACCCCGGATCTGATACAATTCATCCATGGCCGCCCGAAACAACCTGCTCTATAAAATCTTTCGCCTTCGCTACTGGGTCACCGCCGCCGGGTTGCTGATCATCACGGGAATTCTGCTCTTCCACCGGCCGCCGGCCGAAAGGGTCTGGATGCCCTCCGGCGCCCTCCGGGTAACGGCCGCCCCCCGCCTTGCGGACGGTTTGAAGACCCACTCCCTGCTCACCGCGATCTCCCGCTCCCTTGACTATTTTGAAAAACTGGAAAAAATTCCGGACCGGCCGCCGGTAACGGTGGGCCCCCGTCAGGTTTCCATTACTCGGCTCAAGGAAGGACTGGTGGATTTTCAAAATCGGCTGATGGAGTGGGGATTGTCCCCGCAATTGTACCGGTACGTGCGGGAACATTTCATCTTCCTCCGGCCGCCGGCCCGGAGAGGAAAAAAGCCCCTGTTTACCGGTTACTACGAAGCCACTCTGGAAGGGTCCCGTTCTGCCGATCCCGACTACCCCTACCCGATTTACAAAACCCCCGGGGACCTGGTAACCGTCGATCTCCGCCGGTTTTACTTCTATGACCCGGCCCTGAGGATTCCCCCGCTGGTCCGGGGCCGGCTGGAGGGCAACACCCTGGTTCCCTACTATTCCCGGGAAGAAATCGACACCCTCAAGGCATTCAATCAGCCCGACCTGGTGCTGGCCTGGGTTCGGGATCCCATCCGAAGGTTCTTTTTGCATATTCAGGGTTCCGGACGGATTTTACTGACCGACGGATCGGTTCTCCGGGTAAATTACGCCCAGGCCAACGGACATCCCTACCGGGCCATCGGACGCTGGTTCATTGAGCAGGGTATCCTGACCGCCGGGGAAATCTCCATGCAGTCGATCCGACGGTACCTGCGATCTCATCCCTGGGAGATGGAGGATATTTTCAACACCAACCCCTCCTACGTTTTTTTCCGGGAAGTACCCCAAGGCCCCCTGGGGGCCCTCGGGGTTCCGGTGACGCCCTACCGCAGCATCGCCACCGATCTGCGCCTCTTCCCCCGGGGAATCCTGGGATTCATCGATATCCCCCTTCCCCGGTTCGATGCCCGGGGAGAACCCGGGGGGGAGCGACGGTTGACCTGTTTTGTGCTCAACCAGGACACCGGGGGCGCGATCAAATCTCCTTACCGGGTGGACCTGTTCTGCGGAACCGGCCCGGAGGCGGAGCAGACCGCCGGGCATTTGAAAACCCCCGGACATCTCTATTTTTTGATAAAAAAATGAGAATTCCTTGAATTAAAACATATTTTATGATAATTATCTTGGGTACCCATACCATTAAAAGGAGTCAGAATATGAAAAAGCTCTGTGCAGTTTTAATATTTGCATCCATGATACTCCCCCTGATGGCCCAGAATTACGAATATGCCGGGATGGATTACACCAAGGCGCTCCTGAAAAAGCCCCTCTCAGCCAAGATCGAGGCCCTGAAAGAATACGTCCAGAAATACCCCGATACCGGTCAGAGATTTACCAAGCTCGCCTATTACCAGCTGGCTTCCTCCTGCTTTTCCGCCAATGCCTACGCCGACGCCATCAAGTACGGACAAAAAACCCTGGATATCATGTCCTTTGAAAGCAATCCCAATGAAGTGGCCAAAACCAACCTCCTGCTGGGCAACGCCTACGGGATTCGCAGCAGTGAGCAGTTCAACCGGGAAAAGGCGCTGGATTACATCAACAAGGCCATCTCCCTGGCCACCCAGATGAACGACCAGGGGATCCTTGGTTCCGCCAACGATCTGAAACAAAAACTTTCCGGTCCTCCTCCCAAGCAGGAAACCCCGGAGCAGAAATTCCTCCGACTCTACAAGGACGGGATGTATTCGGACGCCATCGCCCAGTACGGGACACTTTCCTCCGATAAAAAGACCTCTGACATCAACCGTACCGTATACGCCAAAGCCCTGGTCAAGGCCAACCAGCTGTCCCGGGCCACCGAAGTCTACCGGGAGATGTACCAGGCGGATCCCAAAGCCTCTACCGCCTATGAACTGGCCAAGGTGTATGACAGCCGCAAAAGTTATGACAACGCCGTGGACTATTACCTGGACGCCTCCCTGCTTTACTCGCGGGAAAACAACTACAACAACAGCAAGATCTGTCAAACCAAGGCCAGGGTGGTGTTGCAGAACAAATACAACTACGACGCCGTATACCGCCGGGCCAAACAGAGTCTGGAAGCCAACAAGGCCTCTGAAGGCGAGACCCAGAAAACAATCCGGGACAAAGAGCGGGAACTCCGCAGACTGGATCTGGAAATTCGCAGTATTGAGAACGAAACCGGCTTCGCCGCACCTCCTCATCTGATCCAGAAGAAAGAACAGCTGCAGCGGGAAATCAACCAGCTGAAATCCGGCAAAAACACCCCCAATCCCGCCAACAAGGAATATCAGGAATTCGAGCAGTTGAAGAACCGGATCGAAAGAGAGTACCAGGAAGAGATGGCCCAGGCCAGAGAACGCATCGGATCCTGATCCAACCCGATTATCCAACCATAAGGGTGTCCACGGGACACCCTTTTTTTTTACCCCTCGCTTTTCCGCCCGGGGATCCCTGGTAAAAGCGGTCCCTTTCTTATATAATTGCCTCTTTGGGGTAGCCCATGATACTGGAACCTTTGGACCTGATCATCATTCTGTTCTTCTTTTTCATCGTGATGATCATCGGGTTTTGGGCCTCCCGCACCGCCCGGCAGAACACCTCCCAGTTTTTCCTCAGCGGCCGTCAGATGCCCTGGTGGCTCCTGGGAGTATCCATGGTGGCCTGCACCTTCTCAGCCGATACCCCCAACCTGGTGACCGACCTGGTACGACAGTCCGGGGTGGCCCGCAACTGGGCCTGGTGGGCTTTTTTGATCACGGGCATGGTTACGGTCTTTATCTACGCCAAGCTCTGGCGTCGATCCCGGGTGCTTACGGACCTGGAATTTTATGAAATCCGCTACAGCGGCCGGGCAGCGGCGTTTTTACGAATTTTCCGCAGCCTTTACCTCGGGATACTCTTCAACTGCCTGATCATGGCCTCGGTCTCCCTGGCCGCCATCAAAATCGGGGGAGTGATGTTCGGATTGCCCCCTGGACTGACCCTGATACTGGCGTCTACCGGCGTGGTCATCTATGCCGCTCTGGGGGGACTGAAAGGCGTTCTCTGGGCGGATTTTTTCCAGTACGGCATTGCCATGTTCGGTGCGGTCCTGGCTGCAGTGGCGGCGGTCAATCACCCCCGAATCGGCAGCCTGGGAAAGCTGTTCTCCCACCCGGCGGTGGCCGGAAAAATTTCCTTTTTCCCCGATTTTCAGGATCCCTCCGCCATCCTGATTTTGTTCATCATTCCGATTGCGGTCCAGTGGTGGGCGGTCTGGTACCCCGGCGCCGAACCCGGCGGAGGTGGATACATCGCCCAGCGCATGCTGGCAGCCAGGAACGAGACCCATGCCATCGGAGGCACCCTTTTTTTCAATTTCGCCCACTACGCTCTACGTCCCTGGCCCTGGATCATCGTGGCCCTGGCCTCCCTGGTGGTTTTCCCGGACCTGGCGGCAATCCGCGAACGGTTTCCCAACATCGCCGATCAGTATCTTCAGCACGATATCGCCTACCCGGCCATGCTCACCCAACTCAAAACCGGCTGGCTGGGACTGGTGGTGGCTTCTCTGGTTGCCGCCTACATGTCCACCATCGGGACTCATCTGAACTGGGGATCCTCATACATCGTCAATGATTTCTACCGCCGGGTGGTTCGTCCCCACGCCTCTGAAAGAGAACTGGTCAGAGTGGGGAGAATCTGTACCGTCCTGCTGATGGCCATCGCAGCCCTGATGGTCCTTACCTTCCTGAACAACGCCGCCCAGGCTTTTAATTTTATCATCCTGTCCGGTGCCGGAACCGGGGCCATTTATCTGCTCCGCTGGTTCTGGTGGCGCATCAACGCCTGGACAGAAATCGCCGGGATGGTGACCGCCACCGTCCTGGCCCTGGTTTTCATCTTCCTGGTGGAAGACGATGTTCTGGCCAACCACCTGATCAACGGCTTTACCATGAAACTCCTCCTGACCGTGGCAATCACCACCGCGGTCTGGCTGGTTACCCTCCTGGCCACCCGGCCCGATGACCAGAAGACCCTGGAGAATTTTTACCGGCTGACCCAGCCGGGAGGTCCCGGCTGGAAGAAGGTGGCAGTAGAGGCCCGCCGGCGGGGACAGCCCCTTTCCGACCCCGGTTCGGAACGGTGGGAACTGCCCCTGGCCATCCTCTGCGTATTCATCGGCTGCCTGTCCATCTATTCGGCCCTCTTTGCCATCGGCAGTTTTCTTTACGATCGCCCCCTAACCGGCGCCCTTCTGTCCGCGGTCAGTCTGGTGGGCACCGGGTTTCTTTTCCGTTCCTTTTCCCGCCTCCGGGTACGTTGATCCGTTGTTTTTTCCGTCCGATAAAGAAACGGCAGGGGCCGGATTCGGTTCCCTGCCGCAATGGGTAAAAGGGAATCGGGAACCCTTATTCCCTGATCGGAATCTCGATCCGGGTCAGGAGTTCCCCGGGTTTCACCTGTACGGGATCATTCAGGTAAAATTCATAAGTGGGTAGGCCGTATTTTAAACCATTTTCCTTCAGGTACTGCTGGATGCGTTGATAAACATCGGACAACTGGTCATAGGGACCCTGGTGAAGGTATTCCAGGACCTTCTTTTTCCGATAAAGATCGGTTTTCAGCGGTGCCTTTACTTCGTATTCCTGATCAACCGGAAATCCTACCCTCCATATCAGCTGATCCTCCGTCACCTCTTCAGGAGAATTGTAATACACGGTCAGCAGCGAACCGTCCGGGCGGAGGGCCTGCTCGAAAAAGAGGTTGATAAATTCTGATATCTTCTGGGACATGGTCTCGTAGGAACCCCGGCATTCCACGTAAACGTAATAAAACGGATCCTTCTCCAGGATTCGGAAAGTCTCCTGGGATTGGGAAAACATCCATCCGCCTGCCAGTAAGGCCAGCAATATGGCCAATGACGCAATTTTTTTCATCCTTCCTCCTGTACGCCTATCGTTCGTCCCCATTGTACCCCATCCCGATGCATCCTGTCAACCCTTCAGGGTCTTTTTCCTGGAATTTCCAGTAAGCGATTCACCTCCCGCACCCGCCGGGCGGTGTCCTGCTGAAATTCCCGGACCATGGCGATACTTTTCACGCCGATGGCGGCCAATTCCCGGGCCCGGGTCCGATCGATACCGCCGATGGCCACCACCGGAATCCGTACCTGTTTCAACACCCGGCGGATTAGGGAGATCCCCACCGGGGGATAATCCGGTTTGGTGGGAGTGGCAAAGATCGGTCCGCATCCGATGTAATCCGCGCCCTCGGATTCGGCCCGTCGCGCCTGCTCCAGGGAGTGGGTGGAAACCCCGATCTTCATTTCAGGACCGGCAATGGCCCGGGCCTCTCTTACCGGAAGATCCCCCTGTCCGAGGTGCACCCCGTCGGCATCCGCGGCCAGGGCGATGTCCAGCCGGTCGTTGACGACCAGAAAAGTTCCGCTCCGGCGGGTCACTTCGCGTATCCGCCGGGCCATGTCCAGCAGGTCACGGCTGTTTTTCCCCGGCTCCCGGTACTGAATGACCCGTGCCCCCCCCCGACAGGCCTCCCGGCTGATTCGCAGGTGATCTCCCGAAGTGATCACGTACGCGCCGAAATCGACCGGTGCCGCGGAATCCTTTTGGAATTCTCCCCGTGATTTTTGTTCCCGCTGCCGGCAATCCCGGCCGCGGGCCAGTAGAATCCGGTGACTGCGAAAGGCAATGGCAGGAGCGTCCCCCTCGGGGAAAAAACCCACCCGGTCGGCGTCATCCCCGGGACACAGCTCGCCCTCCCATTTTTTCATCCAGACCCCGTGCACCAGGACGGATTCATACTGGGGATGGGAACTCAACTCCGAGCCCAGTTCCTGCGGTGAAAATCCCTTCAGGCCGGTCTCCTCGTGCAGTTCCCGTCGGGCGCATTCCCGCACATCTTCCCCCGTCTCCAAAAAGCCGCCGGGCAGGCACCATTCCCCCTTCCGGGGAGCGACCGACCGGCGGGTCAACAGCACCCCTCCCCGGTCATCGAATACGACCACCGCGGTGGATGGAACCGGATTCTGATAGAGGATCCGGGGACAGGCGGGACAGTATAGTCTTGGTCTTCCCTCGCTCTCCCGTGTGGTCAGGGCGGTTCCGCAGTAAGGACAGTATCTCTTTCGTTCAGCCAAAACCCGATCTCCCGTGCTCTTTAGAAATATTGTAACCCAATTGCAGCCGGAACACAACGGAGAGCGACCGGGGTATTGACAGCCGGGCGATCGATAATATAATAGTACAATGGTCAAGAAAATTGTGATCCGAGGCGCCCGGGAACACAACCTGAAGAACATCAACCTGCAGATTCCCCGGGACCGGTTCATCGTTATCACCGGACTTTCCGGAAGCGGGAAATCGACCCTCGCCTTTGACACCATCTACGCCGAGGGGCAGCGGAAATACGTCGAGTCCCTATCCGCCTACGCCCGCCAGTTTCTCGGGGTCATGAACAAGCCGGACGTGGATACCATCGAGGGCCTCTCCCCGGCCATCTCGATCGAGCAAAAATCCACTTCCAAAAACCCCCGCAGCACCGTGGGAACGATCACCGAGATCTACGATCATCTCCGCCTGCTCTTCGCCCGCATCGGCATCCCCCACTGTCCGGATCACCAGATCCCCATCACTCCCTCCAGTCCCCAGCAAATCGTCCGAAAAGTCGCCGCCGACTTTGCCGGGCAGGTCACGGTCCTCTCCCCGGTCGTACGAAAAAAGAAGGGATCCTACGAGAAACTCTTCCGGGACCTCTTCAAGGACGGATACAGCCGGGTCCGGATCAACGGCGAACTCACCCGAACGGACGACAAAATATCGCTGGAGCGATACAAACAGCACACCATCGATATCGTCATCGACCGACTGGACACCTCTGACCGCGCCCGACTGCAGGAAGCGGTGGAACAGGCGCTGCTGAAATCCAAGGGCCTGGTCACGGTAACCGATTCCCGGGGGGAGGAAAAAAAATATTCCTCCCGGATGGCCTGCCCCGAATGCGGCATGATCTTCGAGGAACTTCAGCCGAGGATGTTTTCCTTCAACAGCCCTTTTGGCGCCTGCCGGGCCTGCCACGGCCTGGGAATCCGCATGGATTTTGATCCCGACCTGATCATTCCGGACAAATCCAAGTGCATCGCCGACGGGGCCATTGCCCTCTATCGCAACGCGGTGGACGGCTGGCGGGGGCAGTATCTGGCGGCCGTGGCCAAACACTACCGTTTCTCTCCCCTCACCCCCATCCGGGACCTGAAGCCGGACCAGCTGGAGGCCCTCCTTTACGGATCCCCTCAAAAGATCCGTTTTTCCATGCAGATGCGAAACGGCGACACCCGATTTTCCCACCTGGGCCGCTGGGAGGGACTGGTCCCCCAGAGCGAGCGGCTGTACAAACAGACCAAGTCCGATTACCGGCGGAGGGAACTGCAGAAATTCATGCGGATTACCACCTGTCCCGCCTGCCGGGGAAAAAGGCTGAACCCCAATTCCCTGTCCGTAAAGATCAACCATGCCAGTATCATCGATATCACCGATCGCTCGATCCGTGAGTCCATCCGGTTCTTTGACCAGCTGAAACTCACCCGAACCCAGGAGCAGATCGCCCGTCAGGTCATCAAAGAGATCCGGGACCGCCTGGGCTTTCTGGACCGGGTGGGACTCAATTACCTCACCCTTTCCCGGAATTTCGGCACCATCTCGGGAGGAGAAGCCCAGCGGATCCGCCTGGCCACACAGATCGGTTCCAACCTGATGGGGGTTCTGTACGTAATGGACGAACCATCCATCGGGCTGCATCAGCGGGACAACCAGAAATTGATCAACACCCTGCATCGGCTCCGGGATATGGGCAATACCCTGATCGTGGCCGAACACGACGAAGACACCATCCGCAAGGCGGATCATGTAATCGACATGGGTCCCGGGGCCGGAAACGAGGGCGGGCAAATCGTGGCCCAGGGCACTCCCCGTCAGATCGAGCAGAATCCCCGCTCCCTGACCGGTCAGTATCTCTCCGGGAAGAAAAAAATTCCGGTGCCCCCCATCCGCCGAACGTCCCGCCGGGGCCTCACCCTCCACCGCGCCCGCGAACACAACCTCAAGGATATCACCGTCCGTTTCCCCCTGCAGGTACTGAACGTGGTGACCGGGGTATCCGGCAGCGGCAAATCCACCCTGCTCTTCGAAACCCTGTACAAAGGATTGAAAAACATACTGTACCGCTCCCGCCAGAAGTGCGGCAAACACGATAAGATCACCCTGGACGGACCGGTTGACCAGGTAATCGTAATCGACCAGAATCCCATCGGCAAAACCCCTCGCAGCAACCCGGCCACCTATGTCAAGGTATTCGATCTCATCCGACAGGTTTTCTCCCAGACCCGGGAGGCCAGGCTGCGGGGATATGCCCCGGGCCGATTCTCCTTCAACGTTCCCGGGGGCCGATGCGAAGCCTGCGGAGGCAACGGCATCATCCGCATCGAAATGAATTTTCTGCCCGACGTCTTTATCCAGTGCGAAGAATGCAAGGGGCGGCGGTACAACCGGGCCACCCTGGAGGTGACCTTCAAGGGCAAATCCATCGCGGACGTGTTGGATCTGAGCGTCAATGAAGCCCTGGGCTTCTTTGCCCACCAGCCGGCCATCAAAAGAAAACTGAAGACCCTCCGGGAGGTGGGCCTGGGGTACATCAAGCTGGGACAGAGTTCCACCACCCTTTCCGGAGGGGAAGCCCAGCGGATCAAACTTACCCGGGAGCTTTCCAAGCGGGAAACCGGATCCACCGTCTACATCCTGGACGAACCCACCATCGGGCTTCACTTTCACGACGTCAAAAAGCTGATCGGGGTGTTGAATACCCTGGTGGAAAAAGGCAACACCGTCATCCTGATCGAACACAACCTGGATATCATCAAATCCGCCGACCATATC
>Ga0180434_10000545_pt1 | contig 55369 bp, 56 predicted proteins | sample SS_ome_7_FD_132453 | JGI IMG/M metagenome (GOLD analysis project Ga0180434, IMG submission 132453) | Hypersaline lake sediment archaeal communities from the Salton Sea, California, USA - SS_1_D_2 metaG | ecosystem: Environmental > Aquatic > Non-marine Saline and Alkaline > Hypersaline >...
GACGACGGACAGGTGACCGGGCTGGAGACGGAAAAAGGAGAGCGGATCGAGGCCGGGGTCGTCGTCGTGGCGCCGGGACGCGAGGGGGCGCCCTGGCTGGATTCGACGGCGCGAGCGTTGGGCCTCACGTTAGATCGCAACCCGGTGGACCTGGGAGTGCGGGTGGAGTTGCCCGCCGTCGTGCTGGAGCCGATCACCCGGCTGGTGTACGAGTCCAAGTTCATCTACTACTCGCGGGCCTTTGACGACCGGATGCGCACCTTTTGCATGTGTCCCTACGGCGAGGTCAGCACCGAGTACGCCGGCGACGTGATGACCGTCAACGGCCATTCCTTCGCCGACTACCAGACAGCCAACACGAACTTTGCCATCCTCGTCAGTAAGACCTTTACCGAGCCTTTCAACGAGCCGATCGCCTACGGGAAGAGCATCGCCCGGCTGGCAAACCTCCTCAGCGATGGCGTCATCGTCCAGCGGCTGGGCGATCTGGAACAGGGGAGGCGCACCACCGCCGATCGGTTGGCCCGCTCCATCGTCACGCCCACGCTGCCCAGCGCCGTGCCGGGCGACCTCAACCTGGTCCTCCCCTACCGGTACGTCATGAACATCCTGGAGATGCTCCGCGCCCTCGACGAGATCGCGCCGGGCGTGGCCGACCAGCGCACGCTCCTCTACGGGGTGGAGGTCAAGTTCTATTCCAGCCGCCTCCAACTGACGTCGGAGATGGAGACGGAGGTGGAAAACCTCTTCGCCTGCGGCGACGGGGCCGGCGTGACGCGGGGATTGGTGCAGGCTTCCGCCTCGGGGCTGGTGGCGGCGCGGGCTATCGCGCGCAGGCTCGGCTAGTCTGGAATAAGGCATTGACCATACGAAGCTACGATGCTATAATGAACACGAGTAGACAAGTTTGCAAGTAGCAAGTTTGCAGGAGGTATCGCGATGGACGCAATTGCCCATCAGCCGGTGTACAAAGTACCCACCGCAGCACTCGTTCAACAACTGCTTCACTCTCCCGATCTGCCCATGTACGTGCGGCAGTTCCAATCGCTGCTGCAAGCGGAGCGCGAAAAACGGGAACGGTTCTACGAGGAAATGTCCGAGCAACAGAAGGTCGAGTTCATCAACGGGGAGGTCGTCGTGCAAACACCAGCGAAACTATGCCATACCATCGCGAGTAAAAACCTGCTTATGCTACTGGACGCCTACGTACAACAACATGGACTCGGCTTTGTGGGACACGAAAAAATGCTCGTCACGCTCACCCGCAACGACTATGAACCGGACACCTGTTACTTTGGGTCGGAAAAGGCGCGGGCGTTCACACCAGACCAGATCAAGTTCCCGGCCCCGGATTTCGTCGTCGAGGTGCTTTCGCCCACGACGGAAGCGAACGATCGCGGCGTCAAGTTCGTGGACTATGGCGCCCACGGCGTAGCGGAGTATTGGATCGTTGACCCCGATGCAGAGATGATCGAGCAGTACCTATGGGAAGGCGAGGCGTATCATCTGCACGTCAAAACCGATACCGGCACGGTGCGGAGCGCCGCGGTCGCGGGGTTTGCCGTTCCGGTCCGCGCGGTCTTTGACGAGACCGAAAAACTCGCGGCGGTGCGGGAAATTCTCGCTGCAAAAACCTGATGGGTCTGGCAGACCCGCCAGGTTTCTTTGCTTGACACCCTCCCAAAGTGTGCTATACTGCTGCTCGGAGAAAAGATGATCACTCACACCATCCGGCAGTTCGGCGCTAATCATAATCAGCAGGATGATAATCCTTGGGTCTCCCAGGGGCGGCCGATGGTGTGCCTCATCTGACTTCACCTACGTTTCGTCAAGCCGCCCAAAATCGGGCGGCTTTTTTTATTTTATATCGAGCAAGGAGGCGATCATGTTGAAAACAGACAACTGCAACGACCTGCATGCCGCGCACGTCGGGCAAACAGTCACACTGGCGGGCTGGGTAAACCGCCGACGCGACCACGGCGGCCTCATCTTTATCGATCTGCGCGACCGTTCCGGCATCGTGCAGATCGTGATGAACCCCGACATCGCCCCGGAGGCGCACGCGGAGGCGCAACAGGTACGCGGAGAGTACGTCCTTCAGGTCAAGGGCGTCGTGCAAGCGCGACCGGAGGAGATGGTCAACCCCGATATGGATACGGGCGAGATCGAGATCGTGGTCCACGAGCTGAACATCCTCAACCCGGCCAAGACGCCGCCCTTTTACATCTACAACGACCAGTCCGTGGACGAGGCGCTGCGGCTCAAATACCGCTATCTCGACCTGCGGCGGCAGCGTATGCAGCGCAACATGATCCTCCGCCACCGGGTGGTCAAGTACATCCGCGATTTTCTCGACGAGCGGGGCTTTGTCGAGATCGAGACGCCGATCCTGTTCAAGACGACGCCGGAGGGAGCGCGGGACTATTTGGTGCCCAGCCGCGTCCACCCCGGCAAATTCTACGCCCTCCCCCAGTCGCCCCAGCAGCTCAAACAACTGCTGATGGTCGCCGGATACGAACGATATTACCAGATCGCCCGCTGCTTCCGCGACGAGGACCAGCGCGGCGACCGCCAGCCCGAGTTCACCCAACTCGACCTGGAGATGAGCTTTGTCGAGCAGGAGGACATCCTCGCGTTGACCGAGGAGATGGTGACGGGCATCATCGAGACCATCTCTGACCGGAAACTGCTCTTCAAGCCCTTCCCGCGCCTCACCTACCAGGAAGCGATGGGCCGCTTCGGCACCGACCGGCCTGACATGCGCTTTGGGATGGAGCTGGCGGACATCTCTGACCTGGCGGCGGAGTGCGGGTTCGGCATCTTTAACAAGACCGTCGCCGCGGGCGGGCGGGTCAAGGGATTCCGTGCGCCCGGCTGTGGAGCCTACAGCCGTCGCCAGATCGACGAACTGACCGATCTGGCCCAGGGAGAAGGGGCCAAGGGGTTAGCCTGGCTGGCGCTGAACGAGGAGGGCGAGGTGCGCTCCTCCTTCGCCAAGTTCCTCACCGAGGATGAGGTGTCCGCCATCGTCGAGGCGCTGGCGGCGGAACCGGGCGACCTGCTGCTCTTTGTCGCCGACGAGCCCCAGGTCGTCAACGCCGCGCTGAGCAAGCTGCGGCTGGAGCTGGGGGAACGGCTGGGGCTATGCGACCGAAACGTGCTCGCCTGCTGCTGGGTGCTCGAATTTCCGCTCTTTGAGTGGAACGAGGACGAGCAGCGCTGGGACCCCAGCCACCACCTCTTTACCGCGCCCGCCGAGCAGGACCTGCCGCTCCTGGAGACCGACCCTGGCGCGGCTCGCGGCCAGCAGCACGACCTGGTGATCAACGGCGAAGAGACCGGCGGTGGCAGCATCCGTATCCACCAGCGCCAGGTGCAGGAAACGGTATTTGAGCTGATCGGCCTGGACGTGGAGGTGGCCAAAGAGCGATTCGGCCACATGCTGGAGGCGTTCGAGTACGGCACCCCACCCCACGGCGGGATCGCGCCGGGGATCGACCGCCTGCTGATGCTCCTGGCCGGCGAGCCGAACATCCGCGAAGTGATCGCCTTCCCCAAGACCCAGCAGGCCAGCGATCTGATGGCCGGCGCGCCGTCGCCCGTGGAACCGAAGCAACTGGAAGAACTACACATCCGCGTAAAACGTGAAACGTGATGCGCGATCACTACATCTTGGGAGGAATTATGTCAAACGATCTACTTGAAAAAGTTCACGAAGACGGCGTACAATTCATCAGCCTCCAGTTCTCGGACGTGACGGGGACGATCAAGAGCGTCACCATTCCGGTGGGACGGCTCGGGGAGGCATTGGAGCAGGGCGTGTGGTTCGATGGCTCGTCCATCGAGGGATTCGCCCGCATTTTCGAGAGCGATATGGTGCTGATGCCCGACCCGGCCACCTATCGCGTGCTCCCGTGGAGCGCGGCGGAACGGCTGCGCGCGCGCCTGATCTGCGACGTCCACGATCCCGACGGGCAACCGTCCCCCAACGTACCGCGCCAGGCGCTCAAGCACATCCTGGAGCGGGCGGCAGAGCGGGGATACGTCTGCAACTTTGGCCCCGAAATGGAATTCTTTCTCTTCAAGCGCAACAACGGAAACAACAGCGTCTACCCCACCCGCCCGGTCCCCCACGACGTGGGAGCCTATTTCGACTTTTCTCCCAGCGACGAGGCGCAGCAGGTGCGCAGCGCGATCGTCCTGGCGCTGGAGGCGTTGGGCATGCAGGTCGAGATGAGCCACCACGAGTGCGGCACCGGCCAACACGAGATCGATTTTCGCTACGCCGACGCGCTGACCAGCGCCGACAACGCCATCACCTTCAAGTACACCGTGCGGGCGGTGGCGGCCTCCCACGGCCTCTACGCCAGTTTTATGCCCAAGCCGATCTTTGGCGTCGCCGGCTCGGGCATGCACACGCATCAGAGCCTCTTTGATACTGCGGGGCGCAACCTGTTCTACGATCCCGACGACGAATATGGTCTCTCCCGGTTGGCCTACAATTTCATCGCCGGACAGATGGAACACGCGCGCGCGCTGGTCGCGGTGGCGGCCCCGACGGTCAACAGCTACAAGCGGTTGACGCCCGGCTACGAGGCGCCGGTCTATATCTGTTGGGCGCACCTGAACCGCTCGGCTCTGCTCCGCGTCCCCGGTCACGGGCGGAAACTGGAGGCCGCCACGCGACTCGAGCTCCGCTGCCCCGATCCCAGCGCCAATCCCTACCTGGTCTTTGCCGCCATGCTCGCGGCGGGCCTCGATGGCATCGAACGCGACCTGACCCCGCCGCCGCCGGTCAACGAAGACGTCTACTGCTTTGAGGAACACGATCTACGAGAGCGAGCCATCGGCACACTACCGGGCACGCTATCCGAGGCTTTGGACGCCCTGGAAAAGGATGAGGTCATTCAAGAGGCATTAGGCCAGCACATCACCGACATTTTCATGCGGGCCAAACGAACGGAATGGGATGAATATCGCATCCAGGTGACGGATTGGGAACTGGACCGCTACCTGGAGATGGCATAAGCACTAGCGTTGTCGTCACCCTGAGCGGAGCGTAGCAGAGTCGAGGGGGCTCCACGCTCGACAACGCGAGATTCTGTCGGATGCCTTGCATCCGCACTCCCTACGGTCGCTCGAAATGACGGCAAAAAAGTGAGGTTTCCCGATCGATCAAATCACGATCCCCCATCGCGCAAGCTGACACGCGACGGGGGATCGTGGCTACCCAACATCAAAAACTTTTTCGTCCTTCGTGCACGTTCGACATACCCCGGTAACACCGATCATCACCCGGGTAAACGTCAACCGCCGGTTCTCTGTGCCCGCAGTGCGAGCAGAACCAATCATCCACACTCCAACGGCCCACACCGCGCCGTCTGTTCATAGCATTGCCACAGATCGGGCAACACTTGGTCTTCATCTTTCCTCTCCCCTCGCATGTTCTCGACCCTCTGTCTGGCGCGCTATCATCTTGCATCGCAATGTCCAATTATCCATCGCCCGCCCCACAACATACTCCCGGTGATCCATGCTTTTTGGAATAATCTGCCCAAAGTATACTTGAAAATCGACCTTATTGAAGTTTCGCTTGCGTTACACTCGCGTTTCAGACAAAAATTCGGCAAGATCCCCACTATCCCAGCGTCCAATACCAAATTAACTTGGTCGGTACCCTCTTTAATTGTATAACGCACCGCCAGGTCAACCGTTACTCACGCCACAGCACACCTACCCCACAACGGGTAGGAATTTTATCCTATGACGGACTGGAAACTGGAACGCTGCCTGAAGATAGCTCGACGATCAACCGGCAGGCTGTATGGAACCCGCCCTGACTCGACACGTTGAGGCTCTCTCCCGGCTATGTACAGGAGAACATCTCGCCGCCGGAACACAGGCGCCCATCTTGCCCTCTACCCGGTAAACCGGCAGAGACCAAGAAGCAAAGCGATGCCCGCACTCCAACAAACGTGAGAATACTACGCTTCCCCGCTAACTGCGACGACGCAGGAACGCCGGAATCTCCAGATCGTCCTTGTCGAAGGAGGGGACTGGAAATTCAATCGCTTCGCTGGCCTTCTCTCTCGCCACGCGGGGCCGCGGCTCGGTCTGATCAAAGCCCGTCGCAATGACCGTGATGCGGATCTCGTCCCCCATCTCCTCGTCGACGACAGCTCCAAAGATGAGGTTCACGTCGGGGTGCGCCGTCTGCTTGATGATCGAGGCCGCCTCGTTCACCTCGAACAGGCTCAGATCTGCCCCGCCGGTGATGTTGAAGAGAATGCCGCGAGCGCCGTCGATCGTGATGTCGAGCAACCGGCTGGAGATGGCCTGCTGGGCCGCCTCGATGGCCCGCTCCTCGCCGCTGGCGCGCCCGACCGCCATCAGCGCCGCGCCCCCCTCCGACATGATCGTCCGCACGTCGGCAAAGTCCAGGTTGATCAACCCCGGCACGGTGATCAGTTCCGAGATCCCCTGGATGCCCTGCCGCAGCACATCGTCGGCCAGCGAGAAGGCGTGTTGCAGGCTGACCCGCCTGTCGGTGATCTCCAGCAAGCGGTCGTTGGGGATCACGATCAGCGTGTCCACCTCCTCCTTGAGCTGCTCGATCCCCATCCGCGCCGCCTCTGTCCGCACGGCACCCTCCCAGTTGAAGGGGCGCGTGACGACGCCGATGGTCAAGGCCTCCGTCTCCTTGGCGATGTGGGCGATGACGGGTGCCGCGCCGGTGCCCGTCCCGCCTCCCATACCGGCGGTGACGAACACCATGTCGGAATCCTGCAACACCTCGTACAACTCGTCGGCCGATTCCTCCGCTGCCGCGCGGCCCACTTCGGGGTTCCCCCCCACGCCCAGGCCGCGGGTCAGCTTCTCGCCGAGGCGCACTCGCGTGGGCGCGTTCGAAAGCATGAGCGCCTGCGCGTCGGTGTTGACCGCGATAAAGTCAACGCCGCTCAACCCTTCGGCGATCATGCGGTTGACGGCGTTGCTGCCGCCGCCCCCCACCCCAACGACTCGGATCTGTGCAAAACTTTCCATCTGAGGTACCCTATGCATTTCATTCCTCCTTCATCGTGCGTGATAGATACCCGGCAGACTTAGCCAGGTAGTAACACTCGCAACCAATTGAGAAAACGCTTCCCCAGGCCGGGTTCAAACCGACGCAATTGAGGTCGCGCCTCCACGGTTCCGCCCCATTTCATCAATCCTGCACTCACAGCGTGGGCCGGGGTCGAAATGGTATCCACGAGGCCGTGAAACTCCTGGGGCGCTCCCACGCGCACCGGCAACCCAAAGACATCTCGCCCCAACTCCTGGATACCCGACAACTGCGCCGTGCCGCCGCACAGTACGACGCCGGCGGGGAGCAGTCCGTCGTAGCCCGACCGTTTCATCTCCTGCTGGATCATCATGAGAATCTCTTCCGCCCGCGCCTCGACGATCTCGGCCAACTTCCAGCGGGGCACAACCTGAGGCACGCTCCCGCCGAAAGAGGATACCGAGAACTGCTCGTCGGGCGGCACCTGGGCGGCGAGTGCGTGGCCGTACTGAACCTTGACCCGCTCGGCGACCTCTGGCGGCAGCCGCAGGCCGATGGCAATGTCCTTGGTGATATACTCGCCGCCCATCCCCAACGTGACCGCGTGCCAGATCGTGCCGTCGATGAAAATAGCGATATTGGCCGTGCCCGCGCCCACGTCGGCCAACACGACCCCCATCTCCCGCTCGGTTTCTGTCAGCACGGCGTCACCGGCGGCCACGCTCGCCAGGACCAACTCGTCCACCTCCAGGCCGGTATCCTCCACACACTTGACCAGGTTCTGGATCGAACTGGTGGCCGCGGTGACGATGTGCGCCTCGACCTCCAGGCGGAAGCCGTGCATACCGAGCGGGTCGCGCACGCCGCTCTGGCCGTCCACCACGTACCCCCGGGGAATCACGTGCACGTTCTCCTGGTTGTGAGGCACGGCAATGGCACAGGCCGCGTCGAGCGCCCGCTCCACGTCCTCCACGGTGATCCCATGCTCGCGGTGAGAGATGCCCACCACCCCACGGCTGTTGAGTGAAGAGACGTGGGTGCCGCTGAGACTCGCATACGCCCGCTCGATCTTGTATCCGGACGTGCGCTCGGCCTTTTCGACCGAGGCCATCATCGCCGCCGTGGCTTCCTCCACGTTGACCACCACGCCCTGGCGCATGCCGCGCGCAGGAACCACGCCCACTCCGATCACGCGGACCTGGGCTCCCTCGCTCAACTCGCCCACGAGGGTGCACACCTTGCTGCTGCCTACGTCGATGCCTACGATTGTGCGTTCCACCGTGCTTTCACCCCTTCCGCAACACGCGATACGTACCGCGTGTCACCAGTCGGTCGTCAGCGAGTAATAAGGCGCGCCCGGAAAGCGCACATCCACGAACCGGGGCGTCAAGTCGCGCGCCTTCAGGTAGTCCACCAACTGCTCCAACACCCGCAACCGCTCGGCCATCCCCGCCCCCTGCCCCACGATGATACGCCAGCCCCGCTCGTTGGTGAACGCCAACCCACGGCTCGGCACGTATTGCAGCTCCGAGGGTACTTTGTCCACCCCCACCGTCCACAACTCGGACAATGCGACGCGCACACGCTTGTCCAGCCGGCCTTTCTCATCTCGTGGCAGCGAGCCTTGTACGTACCAGCCCTCCGCAAGCGACCCTTCGGCGGGAAATATGACGCCCTCGGCGTCGACCCACCACAGTTGTTCCCCCTCCTTCCACGTCACCTTCGGCTGCCGTTCCACGACGGTGATGGTGCAATCCGCCGGCAGGCTACAGGCGATCTGGGCGCTCTCGATGGTCGGCAGCTCCTCCAACATGAGAGACTCAAGCCGGGAAGGACGCGCCCACAACACGTGAAGCCCCCCCAATCCGCTGGCCCGAAAGACCTCTTCGGACGACAGCCGCTCTGCGCCCACCACGTCGGCGTGGTAGATGTAGAAACGACTGTCGAGCGCCAGCCACAGCGCCGCGACCGCCATCAAGACGAGGGCGACCAGCGACACCCTCCACACCACGTGCAGCCAGTGCAACGAGCGAGAAACCACCGGCGCTTGCACGATCCGCACCCGGCCCAGCACAGCCGCGCCGGCCCTCTCGAATCGCCGTTGCTTCTTTTTCTTCTTTTTCCGCCGATACTGCCTCCGAGATATTGCCACCATTGTCCTCCCGCCCTTTCTATATCATTAAAACCCGGTTCCTACTGCTCCGGAGGCTGGTACGACACCTCCGAGCGTTCCTTGTCTCGATACCGTTCGAGCGCCAATTCGATCAACCGGTCAATCAGCTCTGGATAAGAGATCCCGGTCGCCTCCCACAACTTGGGATACATACTGATGTGAGTGAAACCTGGGATGGTGTTCAATTCGTTGACGTACAGTTCTCCTGTCTTGCCAGAGAGCATGAGATCGACCCGCGCCATCCCCGCGCAATCGATCGCCATATACGCCCGCACCGCCAGATCCCGCGCCCGCTCGGTCATCTCTGGCGAGAGGGGAGCAGGGATGAGCAACTCCGACGCCTCGTCGCCGTCGTCGATGTACTTGGCCTCGTAGCTGTAAAACTCGCGGCTGGGGATGATCTCGCCCGGAATCGAGGCGATGGGATCGTCGTTGCCCAACACGCTGACCTCGATCTCTCGCACCGCCGGCACCGCCATCTCGACCAGTAATTTGCGGTCGTACCGGGCCGCCTCGGCCAAGCCTGCCGCCAGCCCGGCCCGGTCGCGGCATTTGCTGATGCCCACACTGGAACCCAGATTCGCCGGTTTGGTAAAGACCGGGTAGCCCAACGCTGTCTCGGCTTGGTCCATCACCGCCTCCGGATCTGCCTTCCACTCTTTCCGCTTGATCATCACGTAATCCGCTATCGGCAAGCCGTGGGCCCGCATCACGTCCTTAAAGACCACCTTGTCCATCCCCACCGCCGACGCGGTCACACCCGCGCTCACGTAGGGAATCCCTGCCAGCTCCAGCAATCCCTGGACCGTGCCATCCTCGCCATAAGGCCCGTGCAGGACAGGGAAGATGACGTCGAGTTCCGCCAGCCGCGTCGCCTTGATCACCTGATTCGTCTCCTCCAGCCGCACCAGGTCGCGCCGAGAAGCGTCGCCCAGCAATGCCGCGGGGCGGCTTGCGGCCATGTTCCCCGACGTCAGCGCCTTCATCGGGTCACCGGAGGCGAGCCAGCGTCCCTCCTGGGTGATGCCGATGGGCACAATCTCGTACTTTTCCTTGTCCATCGCGTTCATCACTGACCGGGCAGAGACGAGCGAGACCTCGTGCTCCCCCGACCGACCGCCAAAGATCACGCCGACGCGGATCTTTTGTGCCATTACCCTTTCCCCCACGAGCCTACCAATTCGATCTCCAATTCCAGTTCTACCCCGAACTGCCGCTGTACCTCCGCCCGTACGTGCTCGATGAGGGCCAATACGTCGGCTGCGGTCGCGCCGCCGGTGTTCATAAAGAAATTACCGTGCAACTCCGAAACCTGCGCGCCGCCGACGCGGTACCCTCGCAGCCCGGCCTGTTCGATCACATATCCCGCGTGGCTCTCCGGCGGATTCTTGAAGGTCGAGCCCATCGTCGCCCCCGAAGGATGGCGCGTCCTGCGCCACTCCAGAATATCATCCGCCTGCGCCGCCAGCCTCTTTGGCTCTCCTGGCTCCAGTTCAAGCGTCGCCGCGAGGACCACGTAGCTCTCGCCCTCTTGTTCCTCTGCCCCTCCGCTCCTCTGCCCCTCCGCTCTCTTCAACCGGCTCCCTCGATACTCGAATTCGAACCACTCATTCGGTCTCTCCACCGTCTCGCCGCTCGGCTCCAGCACGGTCGCGCTGCGCAGCACGCTGGCGACGTCGCCCTCGAAAGCGCCGGCGTTTCCCACCACCGCCCCACCCACCGTTCCCGGCAGCCCCGCCGCCCACTCCAATCCCGCCAGCCCGCGCTCGACCGCCTCGCGGGCCAGCACGGCCAACTGCGCGCCCGTCTCTGCCCGCGCCACTGGGCCGTCAAACTCGATGCGCGCCGCCCGATTGACGATCATCAATCCGCGCACGCCGCTATCGGCGACCAGCACGTTACAACCGCCGCCCAGCAGCCGCCAGGGAACGTCATGTCGCCGCGCCAACTCCACCGCACCGACCAACTCGCCCACGCTCTCGCAGACGATCAGCAAGTCAGCCGGGCCGCCGACGCGCATGGCGGTGTGAGAGGCCAACGGCTCGTCGAGCCGGGCGCGCGGTCCCAACGCCGCAGCCAAATCAGAGATTCGAGACTGGAGATTGTCCATTACCCAGAGCTTCCAACAGCCACTCGCCGACCTTGTCCCCATCTCCCGCGCCCAGCGTCAACACCACATCGCCGAGTCCCACCTCGGTGCCCAGCCAGACCAGCGCCTCGTCCAGCGAGCTGGCACAACGGACATCGAGATGCTGCATCGCGGCTACCACGTCGGCGCTGCTGACGCCGAGCGTCTCCTTCTCGCGGGCGGCGTAGATGGGCAAGACGATGACGTGATCGGCCACGTCGAACGACTGCGTGAACTCTTCCAGCAGCGCGTGCGTGCGGCTGTAGGTGTGTGGCTGCCACACGGCCCACAGTCTCCGGTGCGGGAAACGCTGTCGCGCCGCCTGGAGCGTGGCCCGAATCTCGGTCGGGTGATGGGCGTAATCGTCCACCACAACCACGCCCGCGGCCTCGCCCTTGATCTCGAAGCGCCGCCCCACCCCACGGAACTTGGCCAACGCGCCCTTCGCTGCCCGCAAGGGAACGCCGAGAAAATCCGCCACCGTCAGGGCCGCCATCGCGTTCGAGGCGTTGTGATGGCCGGGCAACTGCAATCGCACCCAACCCAGCCCCCCACCCTCGCGCATCGCCAAAAAGTCCATGCCTCCGGAGGCATTAGGTCGCACTTTCTCGGCCCGCCACTGCGCCCCCTTCTCCAGCCCAAAGAACGCCACCGAGGCTCCCGTGTCTCGCCGCCGCTCTCCAAGTTCCCGCGCCACCGGGTCGTCCCAGCAGACCGCCAGCAGGCCATCCTGTGGCACGAGCGCGGCGAACGTTTCGAAGGCGGCCCGAAAATCGGCAAAGGTCGGGTAGCAGTCCGGGTGATCGTGCTCGACGTTGGTGATCACGGCCACCTCGGGCGTCAGGCTGAGAAAGGTGCGGTCGTATTCGTCCGCCTCGATGACGAAAAGCTCTCCCTCTCCCGCGCGGGCGTTCGTCTCCAGGTGCGCGATCATCCCGCCGACGATGAAGGTCGGATCGCGCCCGGCCTCGAGCAGGATAGAAGCGATCATCGCCGTCGTCGTCGTCTTGCCGTGCGTGCCCGCGACCGCCACTCCCAGGTATCCGCGCATCATCTGGCCGAGAAACTCGGGACGACTCAGCACCGGGATGCCCGCCGCCTGGCTGGCACGCACCTCGACGTTGGACGGAGGCACCGCCGAGGACACGACGACCAGATCCGCGCCGTTCACATTTTCCGCGTGGTGTCCCGCAAAGACGCAGGCCCCATCTCGCGCCAGCGCCTCGGCCATGGGCGAGATCGCCAGGTCAGAGCCAGAGACCTCGGCCCCCTGCTCCAGCAACACGCGGGCGATGGCCGAAAGCCCCGCCCCGCCGATGCCCACAAAATGTACACGCCTCCCTCGAAAGTTCATCTCTCCCGAACCTTTTCAGATAAACGCGATGATGACAAAGATAAAGGCCAGAGCAACCGCCACAAAGAGCATCGGCGTCGTGAACCAGAGCGGCAACAAATAGTTCTGTGCAACGGTCCAGGCTGTAGAACCTTCGACCGGCGGTATGATCCCTCCAAAAGCGTACTGATTCTTGTCCATGTAAAACCACAAGGTTCCAAAGAGCATGTATCCGTTGAGTAAACCGATGAAAAACCCGAGCAGCCCCTCCTGTAAACGCTCGCGCGCCACGTTGGCTCCACCGCGCGCGGCCAGCGTTGGACCGGCATAGCCAAAAAAGGTCAACAAGAACAAGACGACCGTGCAAATCGCAAACTGGGTCCTGTCGTACACAGGTGGGGCAAGATTGTCCGGCGAAACATTCAAAAGCATCGGCAGGTAAGGATTCTGTGGACCCAGTACGAACTGCCCAACCACTTGCTGGACAAAGAGCGCCAGCAGAATGCCACAAGTGACCATGATCTCTTTGGCCCAGCCACGCATGGCGCCGATCATGCCAAAGAGAAAGACCATACCCCAAAAGACTGTATTTAGAGGAACCATGTCAGGCTCTCCTCGTCGCTAGTGCCTGCAATTCCGCCGCCAGCCGCGCCGCCGCATCGGGACGAGCCAGCGCCCGCGCTCGCTCTCCCATCTGCGCCAACCGCTCGCGATCCGAAAGCAAGTCGCGCACGGTAGGCAGCAGCTCTTCCGCCAGTCGCTCGTCGTCCAGCACCAGCGTCGCCCCGCGTCCGGCCAGCCACTCCGCGTTGACTCGCTGGTAGCGCCAGGCATACGGATACGGTACCAACACCGCAGGCAATCCGAAGAAAGGCAACTCTCCCAACGTCATGGCTCCCGCCCGGCAGACTGCCAGATCCGCAGCCGCCAACCCCAGTTCGATCTGGTGCAGGTAGGGGAGGGTCTGGTAGCGGGCCTGGAGCGTCCCCGGAAGCTTTTCGCGCCGCTCCACCACCCACGACCAATCCAGTTCCCCGCTCACGTGCACCACCTGTGTCAACTCCAATATCTGCTCCAATACTCCGCTCAGGGCCTTGTTGATACTGCGCGCCCCTCGACTGCCTCCCATCACCAGAAGCACCGGCTCGTCGAGCGCCAAGCCCAACGCATCCCGCGCCTCGGCCCGTTCGATACCGTGAAACTCGGCTCGCACCGGGTAGCCGGTCACCGCCACCTTGCGGGCCGGGAAGTAGGCGACAGAATCCTCCACCGTCACCGCCACCCGCGAGGCCAACCGACTGATCAAGCGCACCGCCAGGCCCGGCTCAATGTCGGGCAAATAGACCAGGATGGGTACCCGGAGCGCCCAGGCGGCCAATGCCACCGGTAGGCTGGCATATCCCCCGGTGGCGAACAACGCCGCCGGTCGCTCCCGTCGGCCCAGCCGGTACGCAGCCCCCCACCCCTGGATCAGTTTGAAAAAGTTCCGCGCCGCCTTCCCTGGAGATACTCCGTGCACCCCGCCCGCCGGCACGCCCACGAAGGGCAATCCGGCTCGCGCGACTAGCCGCTCCTCGACGCCTCCCGCTCCGCCGACATAGAGGACGTCTACCGTTTCTTTAGCGAGTAGCGCTTGTGTGACGGCCAGACCGGGATAGACGTGTCCCCCGGTTCCCCCACCGGCGATCCAGATCCGCATGCTGGCGACTCCCTCGGACTGTTCCAGTCCGCCTCTGTTTGCCCATTCGCTTGCCCTGCGAGATGCTCAACAACAGTCCAACCCCGGCCAGTGACACGACCATCGCAGAGCCCCCAAAGCTGATGAACGGCAACGCCGTGCCGGTGAAGGGGATCAACCCGGTCATCACGGCCACATTGATCAGGGCCTGAAAACTCAGCCAACAGGTGACGCCGCAGGCCAGGAGAGCGGCGAACGCATCCTGGGCCTCCAGCGCGATCTTGAAGCCGCGATACGCCAGGAGCACAAACAGAGCGATCACCAGCAGACAGCCGAGCAATCCAACCTCCTCGCCCAACACCACAAAGATGCTGTCTGTATGGGGGGCCGGCAGATAGCCCAATTTCTGCTGTCCATGCCCCAGCCCCACGCCGAACGCCCCTCCGCTGCCCAGCGCGATCAGCGCCTGTCGAATGTGATGTCCGACGCGCATCGGGTCGCGCCAGATCAACATGTACTCGTCAATGCGTTGTCTGGCATAAGCGATCCGGTTGACCAACAGCAAAAAGGTGACACCGCTGACCGCGCCACCAGCGGCCAATTGGAAGATGTCGGCGCCAGCAAAAAAGAACATCGCCAGCGCGGTCATCACGAGCAAGATCGCCGTGCCCATGTCCGGCTGCATCACGATCAGGCCAGCCACCACGCCGATCAGCACAGCGAAAGGGATCAGGCCATACGTCACGTCGCGGATCTGGTCGCCCTTGGAGGACAACCATGCGGCCACGTAGAGCACCAGCGCCGGTTTCGCCAGCTCGCCCGGTTGAATCGAGCCGTTGAGAAAGGAGCGGCGCGCGCCAAAGCGATCATCTCCAAAAATGAGCACCAGGATCAGCAAGAAAAGCGCCACTCCCATCACGGGTATCACCACATCCTGCCACCAATCGTAGGGTACAGCGGCGACGATCACCGAGACGACCACGCCCAGGATCACCCACAAGAATTGCCGCGAGGCGATGCGAAACGAGTCCTGATGCTCCTGATACGACCAGTCAAAGGTCGCGCTGTAGACCATCATCAAGCCGATGATGAGCAATCCGGCTACCGCCAGCATCAGCGCGTAATCGGGGCTGGTATGTCCCCGCCGGATCTGCTGTGTTTTTTTCGCCTTTACTCTTGCCGTCATCGAGAGCCTCCGAGAACCTAATGCGCGCTTATAGAGAACGAACCAGCTCTTTGAATCTGTCGCCGCGCTCGGCAAAATCGCGGAAGGCGTCAAAGCTGGTGCCGCCGGGCGAAAGTAACACCACGTCGCCGGGCCGGGTCAGGCGGGCGGCAGCTTCTACCGCCTCCTCCAGCGTCTCTGCCCGGACGATCTCCTCCAATGTCTTTCCTTCCACGGAAGGAGAGGAAGAGATGGCACCGTTCAGTTTTGTTTTTACGATATTGGCGATCATTGGGCCGGCTTCTCCAAAGGTCACCAACCGCCGTACCCGCCGCACCGTCTCGTCGGCGAATTCGTCCCAGGGCAGTTTCTTGTCGCGCCCACCGGCGAGGAGCACGAGCGGTTCCTCGAACGAACGGAGCGCCGCCAGCGTCCGCTCGGGGGCCGTGGCCATCGAGTCGTTGTACCACTGCACGCCGTCCAGCTCGCGCACCAACTCGAGCCGGTGCTCAACGCCGGTGAAAGTCGTGACGACCTGCCGCATCACCGGCAGCGGCACGCCGGCCAGCCGGGCCAGCACGCACGCCGCCAGCACGTTCAGCAGATTGTGGCGTCCTCGCAGCCGCACCTCCGCGGTCTGGCAGATCTCGCGATCCACGCCGTCACACCGGAGCGTCAGCTCGCCGTTCGTCTTGAAGGCCCCCGCCTCCACCTCGGCGCCGCCGCTGAAAAAGACGAGGTGCGCCGGTGTCTCCAGCGCCAGGGCGCGAGCGTTGGCGTCGTCGTAGCCCAGGAGCGCGAAATCCTCCGGCTTCTGATGGGCCACGATGTTTCGCTTGGCGGCGATGTACGTCTCCATCGTCCCGTGCCGGTCGAGGTGGTTGGGCGTGATGTTGAGCACCGCCGCGATGTGCGGACTCGTCGTCATCACCTCCAACTGGAAGCTGGAAAGTTCCATCACCACCCAATCGCCGGGCTTGATTTTTCCCAGATCGGCGATGAGGGGGTTGCCGATGTTGCCCCCCACCCAAACACGCAATCCCGCCGCTCGGCACATCTCCCCTACGAGCGCCGTCGTCGTCGTCTTGCCAGCCGAGCCGGTGATGCCAATGACCGGGGCCGGACAACGCTCCAGGAAAAGCTGGGCGTCGTTGCTCAACGGGATGCCGCGTTTCCGCGCCTCCACGACGATGGGCTTTTCGAGCGGCACTCCGCCGCTGAGACACAACAGGTCGGTCCCATCCAGCAGGGAGAGCGGATGCTCGCTCAGCACGTAGCGGATGGGCAGGTCCGCCAATTCCGCCAGTCGGTCGGCCAGCGCCGCCTCGTCCCGCAGATCAGAGACGGTCACGTCGGCTCCGGCCTGCACCAGGAAACGGGCCAACGCTGTCCCCTGGCGGGCCAGGCCGAGAATCACGATTCGTTTGCCTGCTAACACGTCTTCTTGCTGCATAGATGCCTCGAATTCCTATCCTTTACCAGACCCTCGAATCCCTCAACCACTGCCCCACAGCGCCAATGCCACACCAGCCATCGCCGCCAGCAATCCCACCAGCCAGAAACGCTGCACCACCTGCGTCTCTGACCAGCCCAAAAGCTCAAAGTGACAATGGAGCGGGCTCATCTTGAAAATTCTCCGCCCCCGGCCGAACTTGCGCTTGGTGTACTTGAAATAGGCCACCTGCAGAACGACGGAAACGGCCTCGGCCACCGGGACGAGCGCGATCACCGGCAGCAGCAGCCATTGGCCGGTCATCAGCGCCACCACGCCCAGCGTCGCTCCCAGGGCCAGGCTGCCCGTGTCGCCCATGAACAACTGCGCCGGGTGAGCGTTGTACCACAGAAAGGCAAAGCACGCTCCCACCATCGTGAAGCAAAAGTGTACCAGATAAACTTGCCCCTGCAAGAGGGCGACGACGCCATAAGCGGCAAAGGCGCTGGCGACGATGATGCCCGCCAACCCATCCAGCCCATCGGTCAAGTTGACCGAATTGGCCGAAAAATAAATCACGAGCGCCGCCATGGGCAACCAGGCCCAGCCCAGATCGACCGCCCGCCGTATCCCAGGCACGCCTACCTGCCCGGCGAACTGTATCCTCATCAACAGCATCGTACCGGCGATCGCCAAACTAAACAAGAGTTCCCAGACGGTCTTTTGCCGCGCCGAGTATCCCTCGCCGCGCCGCACCCCGCGCACGCCCGCGATGTCGTCCAGAGCGCCGATGAGCGCATAGGCCACCATCACGCCCAGCGGCACCAAGATGGAACGTCCGCTTTCGGTCTGTCCCAGCAGGTTGTAGACGTTGAGCGACAGCGTAATGAGCATCACGGGCACGACGATCATCAGCCCGCCCATCGTCGGCGTCCCTTGCTTCGTCATGTGGCTGCGTGGGCCATCGATGCGGATACGCTTGCCGATGCCATAATACCGTAGAATACGGATCAGAAACGGTCCCCACACCACCGCCAGGACGAAAGAAATACTTGCCAGAATTAACGCAAAGCCCATAGTTGCTAGTTGTTAGTCGTTAGTCATTAGTCGTTAGCTGATTGGCCGCTAACCACTGCCCATACTGCTCAACGCGGTGACGATCTCTTCCATCGCCATCCCGCGCGAACCTTTGATCAGGACCACGTCGTTGCCTGCGACCATCTGCTTCAACAAGGCGATGGCCTGGGCGTTCTCCTCGACGATGTGCACCTGCTCGTCGGACATCCCCCAGCGCAGCGCCGTCTCGCCGATGATGCGCCCCAGCCGCCCGACGGTGATGAGCACGTCGGCCACCTCCAGCACCCGCATACCTACCTTCTCGTGTCCCTCACATTCATAGGCGCCCAGTTCCAGCATGTCGCCCAGGACGGCGATCTTGCGTCCATCCAGTTCATCCAACAGATTGAGCGCGGCGAGGGTCGAAGCCGGGCTGGCGTTGTAGGTGTCGTCCAGGATGGTCGCGCCCTCCGGCCCCGACACCGCCACCAGTCGCAACTGCGCCGATGGCTCCACCCCACGCAGCCCCTCGATGATCTCCTGCCAGGTCAGCCCTTCGACCAATCCCACCGCCGCCGCCCGCAGCGCGGTGTGGACGGAGTGTCGCCCCAGCAGCGGGATCTTGACGTGCAGCGTCTCGCCCCCTCTTTCCCCTCCTATGGGGGAGACGAAGGGGAGGCGATGATGGAGTTGAAAGCGTATCCCCTCCAGCCCCAGTCCCTCGATGTGGTCGGCCCACAGGTCTGCTTTGGGCGAGAGGCCATAGTAGAACACGCGGGCCTGCGTCGCCTCGCTCATTCCACGCACGTTCTCGTCGTCGTAGTTGAGGATGGCCACCCCTTTGGGCGCCGGCGGCAAGGCCTTGACCAATTCTGTCTTGGCCTCGACGATGCGCTCAAAGGTGCCGGCCCGCTCCAGGTGCACCGGGCCGATGATGGTGACGACGCCGACGTGCGGCCTCGCGATGCGGGCGAGGTCAGAGATCTCGCCCACGTCGTACATACCCATCTCCAACACGGCGCGCTCGTGCTGGCCCGTCAGGTGCATCAGCGCCAGCGGCAGGCCGATCTCGTTGTTAAAGCTGGCCTCGCTCTTGAGCGTCACGTAGCGACGCCCCAGCACCGCCGCCGCCAGTTCCTTCGTCGTCGTCTTTCCCACGCTCCCCGTGATGCCGATGACGCGCAGGGCAGGATGTTGCTGTCGCCAGAAGGTCGCCGCCTGCTGAAGCACCTGGAGCGCATCAGCCGTTTTTAGCACCAAAGGAAGCTGATCGTCGAGAGTTTCGAGTTGCAGGTTCGGAGTTGGGCCGGTCAGGTCGAGGGTCAACGCCTCGGCCCCTACATCTCGTTCGACGATGGCGGCCACCGCTCCCCGCGAAAAGGCATCGGTGACGTAATCGTGACCGTCGTCGCGCTCACCCTTGAGCGCGACGAACAGCGCGCCCGGCTCGGCTTTTCGAGAGTCGATCACCGTGCTTGAAATCGGCTGGCGTCCGATGGCGAGACCTTCTGGCCGCACACCCGCCAGCCCTTCAATCACGTCCGCCAGTGTCAAAGAATCTGTGCTCACCCCGTCGCCTCCGCTACTACTCTGCCGTCTCCGGGCGGAATCCCCAGGACGGTGAACAGCCGTTTTGCCAGCCGGTGGAACGTCCACGCCGCCGTCTCGGAAGCCCAGTGCGACGTCTTGGGCCGATCCAGCTTGATCAAGATGACGAGCTGGGGATCCGGCACCGGGCCAAATCCAACGAAGGAGGTGATCGTCTCATCGCTCAAGTATCCGCCAGGGACGGGAATCTCGGCCGTGCCTGTCTTGCCCGCCACGCGATAGCCCTCCACCATGGCGTGAGGGTCTCCCTCCTCCACGGTGCGCACCAGCATCTCCATCAGCACGCGCGCCGTCTCCGAAGAGATGACCTGCTTTTCAGGCGTGGGCCGGAAAATGGTGGCGGTGCCGTCGGGAGCGATCCGCCGGCTCACGATGTGAGGCCGCATCCGCGCCCCATCGTTCGCCACTGTCGCCGCCGCCACGATCATCTGGAGAGGCGTCACCGCCACGCCCTGCCCGAAAGAGTTCGTGCCCAGGTATCCATCATACCAGTTCTCGTAATCGTCCGGCGTCCACAACTGTCCGGCGACCTCGCCCGCCAGGTCGATCCCCGTCGTTCGCCCGATACCAAAGGCCCGCAGGTAACGATAGAACAGATCCGACCCCATCTCGGTGCTCAACCAGGCGGATCCCACGTTGAGCGAGTCGATCAGGATGTCGGCCACGGTCATATCCCCAGGGGGATGATAGGAGGCATTTTTGATCACGTGTCCCCCCACCTCGATCCAGCCCTCATCATAATAGGTCGTCTCCGGCGTCACCACCCCCGCGTCGAGCGCGGCGGCCACCGTCAAGATCTTGAACACAGAGCCAGGCTCGTACTGCCGGCTCACAGCCGGGTCCTCGTAAACGGATGGCTCCTCGCCCATAAAATCGAGAAATCTTCCCGGCGCGTAATTGGGCAGGCTGGCGAGCGCCAGAATCTCAAAGGTGCGCGGGTCCATCACAATGATCGTGCCGCCATCGGCCTGATACATCTCCACCGAGTAGGCCAGTTCCTCCTCGACCAATCCCTGCACGGTTCGGTCGAGCGTCAGCTCCAACTCGGTTCCCGGCCTGGGCAACACAACCGGGGTCGCTTCCCATGGGATCAACGCGCTGGCCGTATCCACCGGCCCCTCTCTTTCCACTCGCTCCGGCTGGAGCGAGACGTCGTAAAATCCCTCAAGCCCATAATAGCCGCGGCCCGCGGCGCTGTAAAAGCCGAGCACGTGCGCCGCCAGCGAGCCTTCGGGGTAATCTCGCTTCCAAACAGGACGCGCAGTGATGCCCGGCAGATTCAGGGCTTCCAATTGCTCCTTCGTCTCTTTCAAGACCGGAGAGGCGAGCGGAACCCACAGGCTATCGGTATCCAGTTTCCGCTCGATATTGGCGGCCGGCACGTGCAGAAGCATGCTCAACTCATGGGCCACGCTCTCCTTGTCCACCACGTACAAAGGGGCCGCCTCGATGGAATACATCACCTTGTTCCCGGCCAACAGGCGCCCATTTCGGTCGCGGATCACGCCTCGCGGCGGTTCGGCCACCGTGACCGCCCGCACGCGCTGCTCCACCGCCCATTCCTGGTAGAAACGGTGATCCCAAATCTGCACCTTGAACAACTGCGCCACAATCACCAGCACGCAGCCGATCAACAAGGCACTCACTAACTGTAAACGGCGTCTCGGTCCTTCCGCCATAGAACCATTCCCCCGATCAATGAACGATTAACAATGAAGCAAGGAGCAAATCAGGTCTGCGATCCGACCTACTTTGTTAAAGGAAGAAACTCGACGCGCTCGGCAGGCACAAAGCCCGCTTCTATCGCCCGCTCCATCAAGTGAGAGACGGAGCTTTGCCGGGCGATCTGCACCTCTAGGTGCTCGTTCTCCCTTTGCAACCGAAATAGCTCGACCTGTAACTGCTCGATGTGACGCCCCTGAGCCGCCGTCCGGCTGACGAGCATCAGATAGCCAGCGGCGACCAGCGTCAGCGCCACAAAGAACGTGGAAACATAGAGCACGGCGCGCGAGTCCATCTCGAACCGGCCGCGCTTGACACCGTGGGTGACCCATTGCATGAAATCAGACATGATCCGTTCCCTCCCTTCTCTTCTCCGCTACCCTCAATCGCGCCGAACGCGAGCGTAGATTGGCAGCGACCTCCTCCTGTGTCGGTCTCACCGGCTTGCGCGTGATCGCCCGCAGCGTGGCCTGATGGTCGCAGGTGCAGATCGGCGACTCTGGCGGGCAGATGCAATCGCGCCCCTCCCGACGTATGAACTGTTTCACGATGCGGTCTTCGAGCGAGTGAAAACTGATCACCACCAACCGGCCGCCCGGCGCGAGTATCTCCACGGCCTGGGGCAACGTTTCTTCCAGCGCCGCCAGTTCATCGTTGACGGCAATGCGCAACGCCTGGAAGGTAAGGGTGGCCGGGTGAATGTGCCTTCTCCGCTTCCCCGCCGCTCGCTCGATGACGGAGGCAAGCTCGCCCGTCGTATGGATCGGGCGGGCGGCGACGATCGCTTCGGCGATGCGGCGCGACCGTCTTTCCTCACCGTAGCGGTATATCAGGTTCGCCAACTCCTCGGACGAAAGCTGGTTGACGAGATCGGCTGCGGTCTGTCCGCTCGTCGCCGGATCAAAGCGCATGTCGAGCGGCCCATCTCTGGCAAAGGAAAAACCACGGCCGGGGTCGGCCAATTGAATGGATGATAGCCCTAAATCGAACAGAACGCCGTCCGCGGGAAAAAACCCACGCTCAGGCGCAATAGCCGCCAGGCGAGTGTACGAACTGTGTACAAGCACAACCCGCCCCGCGTAAGAAACCAGCCGAGCGCCGGCCATCTCCAACGCTCCTGGATCCCGGTCCAGACCCAGGACCCGCCCGTCAGGAGATGAAGCGGACAAGATCTCGGCCGCGTGGCCGCCCCCTCCCACCGTCGCATCTATGTAGCGCCCCCCCGGCCTGACTTGCAGGCCATCGAGCACCTCATTTAAAAGAACAGGAATGTGGATAGACTCCACCGCTCCCCCCGCCGATTCAAGATTTGTGGCTCGTTGTCCAAATCTTCCTACCCACAATCATAAATCGCTAGATACCCAGAATCGCCCATTCCTCACTGTCCACGTCCGCTCCCTCGACGCGCTCCCGCTCCTTGGTCCAGGAGTCGGGATTCCAGAGTTCGATGTAGGTGTTCAGTCCGGCGATGATCACCTCTTCATCAAATTTGGCGTACTCTCGCAAGCGCGGAGGGATGAGGATGCGGCCTTGTTTATCGGGGACGGCATCAGAGGCGTTGGCAAAGACCAGGCGGCGAAAGGCTCGGGCACGCCGGTCGGTCATGGGCAGCTCGCTCACCCGCTGCGCCAACCGCTCCCACTCTTCCAGGGGATAGATCGCCAGGCAAGGGTCAATCCCACGGGTGACAACAAGCCCGACGGCCAGGCCAGCCCGAAATTTAGCGGGGATGGTTAATCGCCCCTTGTCGTCAATGATGTGAGTGAATTCTCCCAGAAACATCTATTGTGTTCCCCCACGTGAGAGTGCCAATGCCCGGCCTTGAGGAGGCGGTTACCCACTATGCCCCACTTCGCCCCACTAGTCCCCCCTATTATACACTAATTCCCCATTTTTGCAATACCTGGGGGAAATCTTTAAGGTTCTGGAGGCACAAATGCCCCACATCTACGGCATGGCAACTGGAAGAGCACAATATATGGGGATCGCGGCAGGCAAAAACTTTGGGGGGGAGCACTACGGTGACATGAAGCAAAGTACCGAATGTCCAGGGGCCGAGTGGTACTGCGAGCCAGCTAGAAACCAGGTTTGTGGTAAAAACCGGGTCTCTTAACGGCGACGGCAAAGGAGAGTCCCAATTCCTCCAAAGTCTCTCGCGTGGGTCGGCCCGTTTCCAAGTCCCAACCGCGCACGCTGTAATATTCGCGCAGCATCGCGTCCAGGTCAGGCGCGTATCCCTCGGTCGGGCCTTCCAATGGTTGGAGGAGCAGCTTGGGTAATCGCTCGCTGGCGCGGGTCAACCCCAACCGGCCATTGAACGCCCGCTTGAGGTTCCAGATGCGCCGGCCCGCGCGCAATGTCTCGGCGATGTCCCACTCGCGGCCTGTGGCGGCGTTCAAAAGGGCCACCACGTAGCTGACCGGCACGGCAGCAAAGATACACAGCACCAGACTGTTGCACACCGAGCGCCAATCCTGATGCACCGCCACGTGCGCCGCCTTGCCCTGCTCCTGACGATGATCCAACAGCGGGATACCCAACTCGTCGTCCGTCTGGCCGAATTCGACCATGTAATAGTCGCTCTGATTGTGGCAGGCCCCCCGCGGCGACGTGGCATAGACCAACGCCATCGAGGAGAACGCACGCGGATCGTGGTATGGAACCTCCAACCCGTTGACCTGCACGGCCAGTTCCTCGACGCCAAAGCGCCGCCCCAACGCCAACGAGCCTCGCGCCAGCAGCGAACCAAAACCCTCCTGCCGCACCAGCATCTCGATCAGCCGGGCAACCACCTCCGCGTCGCCCCAGGCCAGCTCCAAACCGCCGGTATCCCGCGGGCCGATGATGCCCCGGTCGAACAGGTAGAAGGCAAAGGCAATGGTGCTGCTGGCACTGATGGTATCCAGGCCGTAGCGGTCGCACAGATGGCCCAGGTGAGCGATGGCCGCCAGGTCGTCGATCAGCAACTGGGGGCCAAAGCCACAGATCGTCTCGTACTCCGGGCCGTCTATCTCCGGCCCGTCGGCGATCTGCACGCGCCGCCCGCAGCCGATCACGCAACCGTGACACGACGAGGGCCCCGTCAGGATCGTCTCGGCCATCGCCGCCCCGCCGATCTGACCGACAGCCGGGAAACCGCCCTGGGTAAAGTAGCGCGCGGTCAGGCTGCCCAGCATCTCGAAATACTCGGCGCCAGAGGCGGTGCCGCCCAGCCGCATCCCGACCGACCGAAAATGATCCTTCAACTCGCGGTTGATGCGGCGGCGCAACTCGCGGTATCTCTCAGGATCGGCCAAACGTGGTTTCCCCTGGCCTCGCACGGCGACCGCCTTGAGGTTCTTGGAGCCCATCACGGCCCCCAGCCCAGCGCGCCCGGCGGCCCGGCTCTGGCCGGTGATGACGTTGGCGAAGGGAATCAGGCGCTCTCCGGCAGGCCCAATCGTCGCCACTCGCGCCCGACGTTGCTCCAGTTCATCTCGGATGGCCGACTGGGTCATGTACGTGTCGGTCTGGCCCCAGAGATGACTCGCATCCCGCAGCGTGGCCCGCCCGTCCTGAATCCACAAGTAGACGGGGCTACTGGCCCGCCCGGTGATCAGCAATCCATCGTAGCCCGCAAAGCGCAGTTCCGGCCCCCAGAACCCGCCGCAGTTCGATTCGCCCCACAAGCCCGTCGCGGGCGAGCGGGCGCAAACGACAAAGCGCCCCACCGACGGGCCGCCGGTGCCGGTCAGCGGGCCGGTGAGGAAAAGCAAGGGGTTGTCGGGACCCAGGGGATCCGTATCCGGGCCGACCAGATCCCACAGGTAACGAACGCCCAGCCCGCTGCCGCCGATATAGTCGCGGACGTAGGATTCGTCGAGGGGTTCATCCCACAATTCCCCCGTGGTGAGATCGACGCGCAGGATGTTGCCCACGTGGTCATTCATGATTCACACTCCATCGGCCTGGTACGCCCGCGTCTGTGGATCACTCGCACGTGATCCAGCGCCGGGTCGCGGGCGGCGCGGCGCACATTGTAGATCGTAACGGGACGAAAAAGCGGCCAATCGGCCGGCGAGGTGATGGCGTCCTCGGGGCACCTTAATTCACAGGTCAGGCACAGCAGGCAATTGCGCCCCCAGATCGGGCGTCCATCCTCGTCCTGGGTGACATTCCCGGTGGGGCAACGCTTCGCGCAGATGCCGCAGGCGGTGCAGGCCTTTGCATCCACCCTGAAGAGTCGGACGTACACATGATTCGCCAGCCAGCGATTCGTCAGAAACCGCTCCAGCCGATAGATGATCGACGGTGGCGGGTCATCTTTCGGCCTGACATACCGCTTACCGGCGACGCGCTCGGCGACTTGCCGCCCAAAGGCTTCGGCCTGGGCCAGCTCCTCCGCCGTGGGGTGATCGGGCGAGAAGAGATACCCCACCTTGAGATAGATCAAGGCATAGTCGGCCCCCAGGCAGTGAAAGTAGCCCACCTCCCTCGCTCCCTTGCGGGCCAGGGCACGCCGCACGACGTTGCCAGCAGCGCCGCGGTAGGTTCCGTGCAGCAGAAAGATAAACGCCGGAAGCCCATCGAGGTCGGGCAGGCGATTCACGTAATCCATCACGTTGAAGGGAGGGCGATAATAGTATACCGGCGTTCCGATACCCAGCAGATCGTAGCGGTCGGGGGCTGGCGGCTGCCCGTCCTTCATATTGCAGAGATCGACCTGATACCCCGCAGTACGCAGGCCAGCGGCGATCCGTTCCGCCGTCCGGGCCGTTGTCCCGCCCTGCGAAAAATAGACGATCAGACACCTGGGCATTGAGCTAGCGCCGGAACAGCTCGCCCAACGTCACGCGGAGGAAACGGACCACGTTAAAGATCACGTAATGGTAGGCAAAGCTGACAAAGATGTGCCGGTCCAGATAGGGCATCTTGGTCCGTCCCAGGGCCGAGACAAAGAGGACGTTCTCCGCCACAGAGACCGGGCAGCCGGGCACGCGGACGACCTGCTTCCCCCGGTGACGGAGCCACAGCCAGAAGAACTTGACGATCTTGGATAACAGATCGCCGCTCTTGGCATGAAGGGGATCCCTCTGCTCGCGAGAAGCGTAGGTGGAGGATACGTGGACCGGCTTACCAGCGATCTCCCCGTCAAAGGCAGCGCAATCGCCCATAAAGAGCACCCGCTCCTCAGGCGAGGCGTCAATCTGCCGATCGCGCACATCGCCAAAGGCGACGTGGAGCGGGCGAACCTCGCGGTAGACGTTCGGCTGCATGACCTCGATGATCTGCATCGCCTCGAAGAGAGCGCCGGGACATCCCCCCCAGCAATAGTCTTGCGAACCGGGCGGCGGCCCGGCGTAGGTGGTGATATTACTCTGGGGACTGTTAAAGATGTCCTCCACCGTACCCAACGTCAGTTCGAACCCCTCCGCCCGCGCCCGCGCCTCCTCCAACGTCACGTCTCCTGTCACCTCGATCTGATCCAGGTCGAGCGGCCCCAGCCCGCGTTCTCCCGCCAGCCGGATGTGATCCACATCGTCGGGGCCTAGCCCCACGATGTGACTGCAAATCACATCGGTGGCGACGGGGTTGACCGCCATCACGATGAGGCCAAGGGAAAAGGGCTTGGGCGTGAGCATCGTCTTCTCACCGGCAATGATACCATCCATGGCGATAAAGCCCGGCGAGACCACCTGCTGAAGGTCGACGATCTTGTTCTCCAGCATATAATCGTGGTCGATCAGCCGATGCTTGTCGTCCTGGATGCCGATCAGGTTCTTGAGCGCAAAGGTCACCTTGACCCAGGGCTGAGCCTTGAACTTGGGGGTGTTGACGAAAAAGTCGCACTCGGTGACGGAGCGAGGAACGTAGATGAAGGGCCGCAGAGCAGGCGGCGATTCCAGCCGCACCTCGACCTGCGGCTCCTCGTCGAAATAGTAGACCCGCACCCGGTGGCGACGCAGGACGGGATTGTACCCCGCCTCGGCAAAGGCGTAGCGGGTGGGAATGGTGATTCCACACCGCTCCCCCACCGACAGTTCCGTGATCTCATCGCCATGCCGTTTCAGGGCAGAGAGCAGCCCGTCGAGAAATTCGGGGCGGGTGTAGGCGTGGGCAAAGTAGAGCGGATGGGCGATGACGGTGTTCGGCTTGACCATCGTGCGGCCCCGAGGCTGCACGCCCAGGTCTGTCAACCCCTCGCTGATGATGCCGGCGATCCGGTCCGGGTCGTACTCGTCGCATCTCCGCAGGATCACTTTCGGTTTCATTGGGCCGCCTCATCCGGGGAACTCGGTCTCGACGCTGGCGCAGCAGGCGATGATCTCCTTGGCCGCCCTGGGGTAGCGCATAATTTTCATCATGTTCCCCTTCAGCTTGAGCTTGTGCGTCATCATACCCTGGATGGGATCGAGTTTCCCCTCGATGACCTGCCGCCAGACGTTGAAGGGAGCGCGGAGGACGAACTCGGCCTCACGCTCGTCCTCGCTGGCGAGGAGCGCCGCCCCCGTGCTCTTACCGTCGCGGAGGCCGAGAAACATGCAGGTCGTGTCCGCGTAGGTCTCGTCAGGCTCGACGATAAAGACAAAGTCACCCTCCCAACCTTTGGCCGACTTTTCGTAGGATTCGCTGCTGTTGAGTTGGTGTGTGAGTTCTTTGATCCACTCGTCAGATGGGAATTTGAGCGCCATTGATCTACTCCTTGTAGGATATTTGAGCGTCCGGCAAAGAGATTCGCCTCGCCTGGACGTGATAATGCACTCCGGTCCGAATTATTCCATCCTCGTCAGCGTACTCTTTGCGCGAGAGACGCCAGTCATCAAGGACAAAATCGGCCAGGAGAGAACGTATCTCTGCCTCATCGCAATAGTGGTGAGGCAGACCCTGAGTTGCCCGGAACGATTCCACAATCGGGAAAATAGATCGTGTGCGCTCTATCCCAGGCCCGTAATCTGCTTGAGCACAGCCAGCACGCCCAGAGAGACCTTGATGGCGTCGCCCGGCTGCACGGCGGGCAACCGCTCCCTGCCCTCCTCGTCCACCTCGATGGGGGTCGAGCGTAGATAGAGATAAGCGGCGCCCACGCCCAGGAGCGCTCCCAGGACGCCACCAAAGATCATGACTTGCGTTCGCAACTTCATCTATTGCCTCCCTTGACAAATTTCGTAACTTCGTTGAACCAACCCTGGACCGTCGCCAGGGCCGAATTGACCACCAGGATGGGGCGGACGATGGCCGCCATCGCCAGTTCGACATAGGCCCGCGCCAGCTCCAGGTAGGCCTGGGCGACTTTGAACCAACTGGGCAGGTTCTCGTGTCTCAGCAGTTGCCACATGCCATAGACCAGAGCACCGAACAGCGCCAGCGGCACCAGGGCCAGGATAAACGCCTCGACGGCGAGGAGAATGAGGGATAAATCACGCAATAGGTTCATATCATTTGGCCTCCGATGGCTGATCCAGGTTGTTCAGAAACTGTAGAATTTCACCTTTTGTTTGCTCCCAAATCTCTGACAGCGGCATCACCAACTCTTCCAACTCGTCCCAATCCAGAAAGAACGAGTACGAGTGCCGATAGAAATGCCTGAAACCCAAATAGTTGGCTAACTGATGAACTGTGCCCACTGTCAGAACTGGCCCCCTGCTTGAGGTCTTTTCCATCATACGAGTGAGCAGATCACGATGCCACTGAGCACCCTCAGGAACATCTTGATCTATCCTCTTGGCAATGACCAGAAAAATGCTCTCCAATCCATTGTAGAACGAATGCAAAACAGAAGCCACAGCAGTGACCTTTACCAGATCGGGGGATTTCCTCTGTACCTGTTCCAAGAGGTCAGCGTATGACACGAAGAGACGATCCACCTGTTCAACCTCGAATCGGATCTGAGAAATGACTTTGTCAACCAATTTGAAGCAACTCTCCTTCACTCTCCAGGTAGCGAGCAAAAGCATTCCGCCCGTCCAGATTAACCAAATCTACCGGATAATCCAGTTCAAGCAAAAGTCTGCCTAAAAGATAAAAGTATTTCCCTTTAGGACAGCCCCGGATGGCTAAATCAATGTCTGACCTGCCTCCAGTTTCTCCGGCAGCGAGGGAGCCGAACAGAAAAATGTCAGTACATCCAGCCCCTTTGAGTATCTCAATAGCCCGACGAATATTTTTCTGATAAGGCTCAGCCAGTTGGATTTGCTCATTCATAATCACCACCCCACAACGAGAGACAGCCGATCAAACGAGTGGATCCGTAGAACGTCGTCCATCATCTGTTGTTCAAGGCAACATTGTCCTCCAGAACACCAGAAGCCTGGTCCTGACGTCCAACCGAGCGGTACACCACTACCGTCAACACCAACGCGATCAACAATTGCGCCGTATCTACGCCGTGCGTGAACCACAGATTGGCCGAGTACGCGGCCTCGGTGGACCGCAACGCGATGCTCGCAATGACGTCGGCGCTGACCAGGGCGACGAGCGGAGGCAGCAACAACCCCAGGACTCGACCGCGCATCGAGGAAGAACGGAGCACCCAGACCGGCGCGATGACGAGAAAGCCCAGAGCCGGGATAAAGGACAACAGAATCCTCGCCCGCCCCAGTGTCGCGCTCGGCTCCCAGTAGGCCCAGAAATCGACCGAGTATGTCAGATCGAGGATCCCTTCCACCAGGGCGAACTCGAAGGCAACGACGACGAGCGCCACGACGATGCCATCGCGCCGGGCCAGCGGCAAGCAGATCGCGACGGGCACCAGGAGCAAGCCCAGCCACCAGAGTTGCGTCGGCAGAAGGGCCAACAGATGCGCCCATGTATCCGGCGCACGAGCCGTGATCGCCTCGACGATCACAAAAATCAAGCTGACCAGGACCAACGAGCCTACAAGCATCCATCCCGATCTGGGTACGTGGATGGGGCGTCTTCTGTGTGTCCTGTACACGGAGAAAACAGCGAGCGCGATAAGCCCAATCAACATCAGCACCGGAGGCGCCGATTGCCAGAACGAGCTTTGTGGGTTTCCAAACAGAGCGAGCAAGGCCACTATCAATCCGGGCATCTCGAGGAGAACAATTCCCAGCGAGGGAAAACTCCAAACGGCAAACCAACGCTCGACGACCAGACCCACGATGACAATGGCCAACGCGATATACACGGGGATCAAATCGTTCTGCACGACAGCCTGCTGAACCCCGGGTAGAAACCATCCCAAAAGGCCGCTGTGCGCGCCGACGATGAGCAGCCCCGGCAAAATAGCCAACGCGACTGTTCCCCACGAAAAGGGAACGACTGAACGATCTTTCATTTCGATCCTCAATTTGCGGTACGGTACGCTTTTGGTTTTGGTGCGCTAATGTGCTCGTTACTCAGTATAACCCTTCTCGGCCTATCCGTCAACTGCCCATCACCCGCGCCATCGTCTTCAACACAACCATCAACTCCTCCCGCCAGCCCTGCTCCAGCGGCAGCCAGATCCCGCGACGGCTGATGCTGACCCGCCCCTGGAGGACGCGCTGGAGATCCTCTCGATTGGCGTAATCCCCCCCACTCGACCGCAGCGCCAGGCGACCATCCTCGACGCTGATGGTCCCCACCCGGGCGTCGCGCGCCAACGCCTTCAAGCGCAACTGGTACATCAGATTCTGCGCCGACTCGGGCAGCGGCCCGAAGCGGTCAGACAGCTCCTTCTCCATCTCGTCAATCTCTGCCATCGAGTTCAGTTCCCCCAGGCGACGGTATACCTTGAGACGAAGCCACGTGTCGGCGACGTAATCCTCTGGCAGGCGCACCGGGATGGGCAGATCGATGCGGATGTCTGTCAGCGGGTCAGGGGGCGGTGGTTTGCCCTCGCGCTGCGCTCTCAATTCCTTGACCGCCCGCGTCAGCAGCCGGGTGTAGAGGTTGAAACCGACGGCAGAGATCTGGCCCGATTGGCGGGTGCCCAGGATGTCGCCAGCGCCGCGAATCTCCAGATCTCGCATGGCAATGGTGTACCCGTCGCCCAGGCCGGTCGCCTCGCGGATCGTCTCCATCCGCTGGCGCGCGTCAGGCGTCAGGCGGCTCGACGGCGCGTGGAAAAAGTAGGCATAGGCCCGCTGTGCGCCCCGCCCCACCCGTCCCCGCAACTGGTAAAGCTGCGCCAATCCAAAGCGATCGGCCCGCTCGACGATGAGCGTATTGGCGTTGGGGATATCGAGGCCACTCTCGATGATGCTGGTGCAGATCAACACGTCCACCTCCCCGGCGACGAAACGGAGCATCACCTCCTCCAGATCGGATTCCCGCATCTGGCCATGGGCCACGGCGAAGGTCGCCTCCGGTGCCAGCTTTTCCAGCCGCTGGCGCGCTATCCGGATCGTCTGCACGCGGTTGTGGACGTAAAAGACCTGCCCGCTCCGCTCCAGCTCGCGCAGGATGGCCCGCCGCACGAGCGAAGCATCGTACTCGCCCACGTAGGTGTTGATGGGCAGCCGCTCCTCGGGCGGGGTCTCGATCACGCTGATGTCGCGCGCGCCGGTGAGCGCCAGGTAGAGCGTGCGCGGGATGGGTGTGGCCGTCATCGTCAACACGTCCAGTTCGGTGCGCATCTGCTTGAGCCGCTCCTTGTGGGTGACGCCGAAACGCTGCTCCTCGTCAATGACCAGCAGGCCCAGCTCGGCGAAGGCGACGTCCTTCTGCAACAAGCGGTGGGTGCCGATGACGATCTCGACCTGCTCGGCAAGCAACTTTTCCAGGATCTCTTTCTGTTGAGCGCGAGAGCGAAAGCGAGAGAGCATCTCCACCTCAATGGGAAAAGACTCCAATCGCTGGCGAAAGGTGGTATAGTGCTGCTGAGCCAGAACGGTGGTCGGCACCAGGATGGCGACCTGTTTGCCATCCATCACCGCCTTGAACGCCGCCCGCAGCGCCACCTCCGTCTTGCCATACCCCACGTCGCCGCAGATGAGCCGATCCATCGGCCGGGGGCTTTCCATGTCTTTTTTGACGTCGGCGATGGCCTCCAACTGCCCCTCGGTCTCAAAATAGGGGAACGCCGCCTCCAGCTCCGCCTGCCAGGCCGTATCCGGACCAAAGACGTGCCCCTCGGCCAGTTCACGGGCCGCGTAGAGATCCAATAGCTCGCGGGCAAACTCCTCGGCGGCCTTTTTGGCCCGATCCTTGACCTCTCGCCATCGGGCCGTCCCCAGCCGGTTGAGAAGCGGAGGGCGAGAGTCAGATCCGATGTAACGGCTCAATCGATCGGTCTGATAAATTGGGACATAGAGGCGATCGCTTTCTCCATACTCCACCAGCAGATACTCTTGATCCCCTCCCTCCAGGCCCCGCGTGACTAGGCCGCGAAAGACGCCGATGCCGTATTCGACGTGAACGACGAAATCGCCGGGGGCCAGATCGGCAAAGTAGGATTCGGGCGCCGCCTTGCGGCGATGGACAGGACGCCGAGGCGAGGGACGCCGCCAGCCGAATATCTCGGCGTCGGTGAGGAGATGGATGGACGAGTAGGCCGCAGATGAAGCCGAGCGCAACACCCAGCCTTCGGAGAGAGCGCCCTGGACGAAGGTGAGAGGCGAAAGTGGCGGCTGACGCAGCTCCTCCAGCGGCGGGATGTACTCGTGTTCCTGGCCCCAGAGCTCGGCCAGGCGGCGGGCCTGCCGGCTGACGACAACCACTTGCTCTCCCTGGTTCTGCATCTTGTGGATGTGTTCCATCACGGGCTTGAGCTGGCCTCCCAAACGAGGGCCTGGAATGAAACAATCGGCCAGACGTGAGGACGCGCTTTCCTCGCCGTGACCCAGCTTGAGCACCGACCGATCGGCAAGCGTCTCGGACCACTCATCCCAGGTGACGTAAGGAAGCGGATAATCCGGCGGGAGCGTATCGGTCTCTGCGGCGGAAGCCTGCAACTCCACCGCCTCCCGCTCCAGATCGGCCCAGACGCCCTCCAACTCGCGAGGGTCATCCACGACGACCAATGCCTCGGATGGGAAATAGTCCAGCAACGTGGCCGGGGTGGTATAAAAGTAGGGCAAGTAGAACTCGATGCCGAGAAACGGCGTACCGCTCTCCAGGCCCTGGAGATGCTCCTCCAGTTCAGCGCGGACGTCGGCCGGCATGTCGCGTCTCAATTGCGCGGCGACGCGGTCGGCGACGCGCGGGCCGTGGCGCGGGAGCGCCTCGCAGGCCGGCGTGATGGTGACGCTCTCCACCCGCTCCTCCGAGCGCTGAGTGGCGGGGTCAAAACGGCGGAGCGATTCGATCTGGTTGCCAAAGAACTCGACGCGCACGGGCAGTTCGTCGGCCGGCGGGAAGATGTCGAGGATGCCGCCCCGGTGGCTGAACTGTCCCGCGGCCTGGACGACACTGACCGGTTCGTAGCCCAGCCCCGCCCAAAGCCCCAACGTGCGCTCCAGGTCGAGCGTCTGCTCCACGCGAAACTCGCGGGTGGAGGTGCGGAACTGGCGCAACGGCAGCGTGGGCTGCATCAGCGCGCGGGCCGAGGCCACGATCCATGGAGGATGGGTAGATGAAGGCTGTTGAAGGGCAAAGAGGACACGCAGCCGGCCCTCGATGACCTCGTGGGTCCAGGGAGTACGCTCGTAGAAGAGGGCCAGCGGTTCGGGAAAACGGAGAACGTGCTCTGGCGTAGAGGACCAATCGCGCAGGGAGTGAGCCAGTTTTTGAGCGCGCTCTATCGCGCCAGCGACGATCAACGTGGGGCGATCCAGATCGCGGGCCAGCGCGGCCAGGAGAGGAGGACGCGCAGCGCGCAGCAGGCCCAGCGGAGCCGGTATCCTGTCGCTCTCCAGTTCCCGCCGTAGCGCCCGGTAAGGTTCGAGTTGTTCGAGCGCCGCCAAAAGTCCAGAAATATTCACGCTATACTGTCCTTGACAAACTGAGAACTGGTAGATTTTTACAACGCATCAATCACTGATCGGTTATACTGATTCATCGCCTCCTCCACTCCCTCGCGCAGCCAGGTCTCGATGGCAGCCACGGCCTGTGTCAACGTTTCCTCCAGAAGAGGCTTCTCTTTCGCCGAGAAATCTCGAAGCACGTAGACGGCGGGATCCATACGTCCTGGCGGGCGATCGATGCCGATGCGCAGACGCGGAAAATCCTGGCTGCCCAGCCGCTCAATGATCGAGCGCATCCCCTTGTGGCCGCCGCTGCCCCCCGCCGGCCGCATACGGATGGTACCCAGCGGGAGATCGAGGTCATCGTAGACGATCAGCAAGCGATCCAAAGGAACTTGATAGAAGCGAACTAACGACGCAACTGCGCGGCCACTCTCGTTCATGAACGTCTGCGGGCGGGCCAGAACAATGGGCAGTCCATGGATCGTGCCCACCGCGACCCTGGCCCGCTTTTGTCGCTTGTTCAAGGAAAGACCATGGGCCGCAGCCAGTCGCTCGACACAGTGAAAACCAACGTTGTGCCGATTCGCGGCGTACTTGGAGCCTGGATTGCCCAGCCCGACGATAAGATACCGTTCCACAACTAACCTCACGCAATACGGAATACGCACCACGTATTGCGTATTCCGTATCAACTGCGCCTGATCAACTGGCGGGCGGTCGCGTGCGTTGACGGAGGAACCAGCGCACGCTGGCCTTGAGCAACAAGTAGAGACCCCACAACAAGAACAACATCGTGGTAATCACCACCCCGCTCAAAAAAGCATCGCGCAGCATGCTGAGGTTGAGATTGACGATGGGGCGCCCCTCCTCGTCAGAGGGTGTGATCGTTTCCTCGACGGCAGCCTGAGGCGTGGGAGATGGCCGCGGCGTCGAGGTAGCGGGTTGCTCGACGGCGACCGGGGTAGGCGTCGGCCCGACTATGGCGGTGGGCGCCGCCAGCTCCTCGGTCGGCGTTGGCTCAGGAGTTGGCGTTTCTACAGCCTGGGCATTGTTCACCATCAGGTGCGTGACAAAGTACTGATAATAGAGGGGATCATTCTCTCCCCTCACTGTCAAAGCCAGCGTATACTGTCCATCAGGCAATCCGGCAGTATCCCAGGTAGCAAGCACACCGCCTTCAACCTGTGTGTTTTCCGCGTGTTTCAAAGTGATCCATTGCGAATCCGATCTGGCCTCAGGGCCGGCCGCATAATCCACCTGATACCAGAGAATATTCGGATGAGCAGCGATGCCCGTGATCTCGACTTGCCCGCCGATGGTGGCCCCATCGGTCGGGTACGTGATCGTCGACTGCCCCTGAAAAAGCGGTGCTGCCTGGCTCAACAGAGTGGTGACGAACAGAATGATCACCAATGTCATTCCCACGACCCGTGTCTGTTTTTGCATAGACCTCCCTCACAAGCCATATCTTACGTAAACGAGAAGTGTAGCATGAAAGAACTAGAATGACAAGGCAAGGCAAATCTTAACTTTCGTTCGGTGCAATTTTAAGATAAGCAGCATACATGCGCTTGCGCGGTGGGAAAGTGTGTGGTATAATCCAACTCGCAATACCCCCTAAATGTGGGGTTTTTGTTGCCTTTGACCCCTATATCTGGCGTATGCGGCAATTACCAGCGGCAATTGCCGATTGTTAACCTCACCTTTATTTTCTAGGAGAATAAGATAATGCAGTGTCCCTATTGTGGTAGTAAGCGTACGCGAGTTATTGATACCACCCGCAAAGAACGGAGCGTGCGTCGTCGGCGCGTTTGCAAAGCGTGCGAAAAACGCTTCAGCACGATAGAACGAGCGATCTTGACCACGCCGCTGGTAGTCAAACGGGATGACCGGCGAGAGGGATTTGACCGCGACAAGCTGCTCTCTGGGCTTCGCATTTCTTGCGCTCGACGGCCTGTCTCGGCTGACGATCTGGAACGCATCGCCGATCGGGTTGAAAGCCACCTGCAACAGTTAGGCAAGTCGGAAATTCCCAGCCGGGAGATCGGCGACACGGTTATCCAGGAACTCAAAACCCTGGATCCCGTCTCGTACATTCGCTATGCCATCGTCTACCTGGGGCTCGAAGACCTGGAGGCGGTGCGAGAGGAGATCAACCACCTACTGGAGGCGGAATCCGCATGAGGATGTGGCAATGAGCGTGGATTGGGTGATCAAGCGGAATGGAAGTGTAGTCTCTTTTGACCGCGCGCGGATCGAACAGGGTATCTATGCCGCCGCTCGGGCGGCAGGGAATGGAGAGAGCCATCAATGGGCCGAGGCGCTATCCTGGGCCGTGGTGGGGATTCTGGAAGAACGATTCGGCCAGAACGGCAACCGTCCTCACGTTAAAGAGATTCAGAACATTGTTGAGGAAGTGTTGGTCAAATCGGGCAGCCCCCAGATAGCAAAAACGTACATCCTCTACCGTCAACAACAAGACGAGGCGAAAGCAACCCGGCAGATGCTCCTGAACGTGGAGCACCTGGTGGACGATTATCTCCAGCGCGCCGACTGGCGGGTCAACGAAAACAGCAACATGAACTATTCCCTCCAGGGGCTGAACTTTTACGTCGCCTCCTCCATCGCGGCCCGCTACTGGCTGCACAAGATCTATCCGCCGGAGGCGCAGCGGGCACACGTCGAAGGAGACCTGCACCTGCACGATCTGGGGATGCTCTCGGTCTACTGCTGCGGCTGGGACTTGCAGGACTTGTTGATCCAGGGTTTCGGCGGCGTGTCGGCCAAGATCGAAAGCAAGCCGCCCAAACACCTACGCACGGCGTTGGGCCAATTGGTCAACTTTTTCTACACCCTGCAGGGGGAGTCGGCCGGCGCGGTGGCGGTCTCCAATTTCGACACATTGCTGGCTCCTTTTGTCCGCTACGATGGGCTGGATTTCAGGCAGACGAAACAGGCGATCCAGGAATATGTGTTCAACATCAACGTGCCAACCAGGGTTGGCTTTCAGTGCGTGTCAGAGGACACCGAGATTCTGGCGCAAGATGGCTGGAAGCGACATGACCAGGTTCAGCCCAACGACATCATTGCTACATTCAACGTAGATGAAAAAGTGATTGAATATCTTCCTGTGCAACGAGTCTTTGCCCAACCCTACCAGGGCAAGATGTATCGCCTGCAAAATCGCATCAGCGATCAACTCGTGTCGCCAGGCCACCGGGTTATCCGAAAGAAATTTAATTCGGATGAATACGTGCTAGAGCCAATCGAAGAGGTCATCACCTTAAAATCCCCTTTCATCGTCCCGGTTGGGGGCGAAGGATATTCCACATCCTCCTCCCTGGACGAGGATGTGATCCGGTTGCTTGCCTGGATCATCGCCGACGGGTCTGTAGACAAAAGCGGTCGTGGGAGCGGGCGAGTCAGTATCTACCAATCCCAAGCTCGCAATCCCCGGCACTATGCCGAAATCATCGATCTCTGCCGACAATTGAAATTGGGTTACACAGAACGCACTCAAGAAGGATTAGGGGAACCCTGTAACGTCATCCGGTTCCATTCAGAGACAACGCGCTGGATTCTGCGCCACTTTAACTCGGACAAAGAGCAGGACATCAAATTTATTCCCCAGGCGATCCTATCTCTGGACACAACAGCATCGAGAGTGTTTGTGGAAACCTATATCAAAGCAGACGGACACGATGGCTGCAAAATCACCACCACTTCCGAGGAAATCAGGGATCAACTGCTGCAAGTCATCATTCACGCCGGTTATGGAGCCACAGTACTGGTTCGTAAACCGGACAATCCTCTCTCTGTGAAGGACCGCTATATCATCCGAGTTATCCGACATAAAGACACCTACATCAATACCGTGAAAGAAGTCGAATATGAGGGGGTGATCTGGTGTCCCAACACGGCCAATGAAACCATCGTAGCACGTCGGAACGGCAAGGTTTTCATCACCGGAAACACACCCTTTACCAATCAAACGATGGATCTGACGCCTCCCCCCACCCTGCGCGACCAGCCCGTGATCGTCGGCGGTGAGCCGCGCAGCGCAACCTACGGCGAGTTCCAGCGCGAGATGGACATGATCAACCGCGCCTTTGCCGAGGTGATGCTGGAGGGAGACGCCAAGGGGCGCGTCTTTACCTTCCCCATCCCCACGTACAACATCACCCGCGATTTCGACTGGGACAATCTCGAACTGGAACCGATATGGGCGATGACCAGTCGGTATGGCATTCCCTATTTTGCGAACTTTGTCAACAGCGATATGGATCCCGAGGACGCCCGCTCGATGTGCTGCCGCCTCAGGCTCGACAACCGCGAGCTGCGCAAGCGCGTCGGTGGGCTTTTCGCCGCCGCCCCGCTCACCGGCTCGGTGGGCGTGGTGACGATCAACATGCCCCGGCTCGGCTACCTGGCCCGCGACGAAGCGTCGTTCCAGGAGCGGCTGGAGGAACTGATGGAGACCGCCTGCGCCAGCCTGGAGATCAAGCGGAAGGTGCTGGAACGCCTCACCGCGCAGGGCCTCTATCCCTACAGCCATCACTATTTGCAGGGGATCAAGAAGCGATTCGGCAGCTACTGGAGCAACCACTTTTCCACTATCGGACTGATCGGGATGAACGAGGCCAGCCTGAATCTGCTCGGCGTGGACATCGCGCATCCGGAAGGGAAAGCCTTTGCGGTGCGAACGCTGGAATTTATGCGCCAGGTACTGGCCCGGTTCCAGGAAGAGACCGGCCAACTCTACAACCTGGAGGCGACGCCCGCCGAGGGCGCGTCCTTCCGCCTGGCCCGCGCCGACCGAGAGCGTTACTCGGACATCCTCACAGCAGGGACCGGAGAGGCCCCGTACTATACCAACTCCAGCCATCTCCCCGTCTCCCACAGCGACGACCTCTTCGAGGTGTTGGAGCACCAGGACGAGTTGCAGACGCTCTACACCGGCGGGACGGTGCAGCACGTCTTTTTGGGCGAGCAATTGGACGATTGGCGACAGGCGCGACGGCTGGTGCGGACGATCGCGGAGCACTTTCACCTGCCATATTACACGCTCACGCCGACGTTCAGCATCTGCCCGGTGCACGGGTACATTCCGGGGGAGCACAAATACTGTCCCTACGAGCACACGGAAGAGGAGCTGATGCGGTTTGGGCGGCTGGTGAAGGAATGACTCGTACGCGCTGAGTGAGCAAAGCAGAGGGGGTGTCCTGTGAAGATCAAAGGTCTGGTGCTCCTGGCTCGTCGGGAGTTTGTGAAGGAACATGTTGGCGAGGAAGCCTGGGAAAAAGTCGTCAAAGCCTTGCCGGCACAAGATCAACAAGAGTTAAACTATATTCTCGCCACGAAATGGTATTCCTTTGAAACCGGCAAACGGCTGGATCGAGCCATCGTGAACGTGCTCGGCAAAGGCAAAGCAGGTTTCTTTGAAGAGATCGGGGCAGAATCGGCGCGGAGAAGCCTGGCGAAGGAACACAAGCTCTTTTTGACGCCGGGCGATCCCCAGGCCTTTATGAAAAAGGCGAGCACGATCTATAAATTCTACTACGACACCGGCTATCGCACCTACGAACAAACAGGCCCCCACTCAGGCGTCATGACGACCTTTGAAGCCGAGACGTTTTCTGCCCCCGACTGTCTCACCGTGATCGGCTGGTACAAAGAAGCCCTGAAGCTGTGCGGTGCGAAGCGCGTCCAGGTCGTCGAGGAAGAGTGCCGCGCACGAGGCGACTCCTGCTGCCGGTATCGCCTCCAGTGGGAGATATAGAGATTGTATAACACATTCCGAGATCAGGAGGAACACTTGTCAAAGGTATCCCAGTTCCAGGAAGAACGAGAACAACTGAACCAGCTCGTGCTGACGCACGAAAACCTCACGGTAAAGAGATTCTACAACCTGGATACAAAAGCGTACAGCGACGGAGCACTGCCCCGGAAGGTAAAGGAGTTGCTGGGCCTCGTCGCCTCGTTCGTGCTGCGGTGCGACGATTGCATCACCTATCACCTCATCCAGTGCCACCAGCAGGGAGTCAGCGACGAGGAGTTGGTGGAGGCGCTGGCTATCGGTCTCGTCGTGGGAGGTTCGATCACGATCCCACACCAACGGAGAGCGATGGAGATGTGGGATGAGTTGAACAGACAAGACGAACGCGAGGGAAAATGATGAACGAATTGTATTATACCGTAGCAGACGAGGTGTTCGCACAGTTTCCCGGTTACGTGCGCGGGATCGTCCTGGCCTACGATGTGGCGAACGGCGAATCGCCGCCCGAACTCGTCTCGCTGCTCCGCGACGCCGAGGCTTCCGTCCGCGACCGTTTGAGCCTGGAGGGGTTGGCCGAACATCCCCGCATCGCTTCGTGGCGCGAGGCCTACCGCTCCTTTGGAGCCAAGCCGAGCAAGTACCGCTCCTCTATCGAGGGTATGGTGCGCCGCGCGCTGCGCAACAAAGAGTTGCCGACGATCAACGCGCTGGTGGACATTGGGAACACGCTCTCGCTGCGACATCTGGTGCCGACGGGAGGACACGCCATCGATGTGGTCACGCAAGACATCGCCCTGCGCCCAGCCACCGGCGAGGAAGAGTTCGTGCCGTTCGGCTCGGAGGAGGTCGAACATCCCGACCCTGGCGAGATCGTCTTTGCCGAGGGGAACACGGTGCTGACCCGCCGCTGGACCTGGCGGCAGGCGAACCACACGCTGACCCTGCCCACGACGACGGCGATCGAGTTCAACGTGGATGGGCTGCCGCCCGTCCCGGTCGCCGAGGTCGAAGAGATCTGCCAGGAGGTCGCGGAACTGATCGGGCGATTCTGCGGCGGGCGCTTCCGCTTCGAGATGCTCACGCAGGAGAATCCACGCATCCGGCTGACCGAATAGCCGGCGCCGTTCGATGGAGAGACCCCCATGAACATTCAAGAGTATAACCGCCTGGCCTGGAACAAGCAGGTCGAGAAGGGGAATCGCTGGACGATTCCCGTAAGCAGCGCGGTGATTGACGCGGCGCGGAAAGGTCGCTGGGAGATCGTCTTGACTCCAACCAAGCCGGTGCCGAGGGAATGGTTCCCTGAACTGGCGGGGCTGGACGTGCTCTGCCTGGCCTCGGGGGGAGGTCAGCAGGGGCCGGTTCTGGCAGCCACCGGCGCGCATGTGACGGTGTTCGATAACTCGCCGAGGCAACTGGAGCAGGATCGCCAGGTGGCGGAGCGTGAAGGGTTGAGCATCGAAACGGTGGAAGGAGACATGGCCGACCTGGGGGCATTTGCCGACGCGAGTTTCGATCTCGTCGTACATCCGGTGTCCAACACATTCGTTCCAGACGTTCGACCGGTGTGGAAGGAAGCGTACCGGGTGCTGCGAGAAGGCGGAGCGTTGCTGGCCGGGTTTTCGAACCCGGCGCTGTACCTGTTCGACTACGCGCTGGCAGATCGGACGGGAGTATTGCAGGTCAAATACACCCTGCCCTATTCGGACGCGGCGAGTTTGAGCGCGGAGGAGAAGCAGCGATATATCGAAGAGGGGACGCCCCTGGAGTTCAGCCACACGCTGGAGGATCAGATCGGCGGGCAGATCGAGGCCGGTTTCGTGCTGACGGGTTTCTACGAAGATGCATTCGAGGACGAGGAGTGGGACATTCTGGGAAAGTATATGAGCACCTACATCGCCACTCGCGCGATCAAGCTATTCGGTGCAAGGGGACAACACGCATGAAAGTCACGGTATGTGAGCTTCGGAATGACCCGGACACGCTGGAACAGGATTGGCGATCGTTGCTCGCTCACGTCCAGGCCGAGGCCAGCGATCTGGTACTGCTGCCCGAAATGCCTTTCTATCCCTGGGTCGCCCAGACCAGGCAGGTCGATCTCGCCGTGTGGCGGGCCTCGGTCGAGGCGCACGAGCGATGGCTGGCTCGATTGCCAGAGCTTGCGCCCGCGATCGTGATCGGCACGCGCCCGATCCTGCAAGGAGAGAAGCGGCTCAACGAAGGGTTTATCTGGAAGGAAACCTCGGGCTATCGAGCCGCGCACACCAAATATTATCTCCCCGACGAGGACAGGTTCTGGGAGGCGTCGTGGTATCAGCGGGGAGACGGCGAGTTTTCGCCCCAGCAAATTGACGGCGTGCAGATAGGATTTCAGATCTGCACCGAGATCTGGTTCACCCAGCACGCCCGCGAGTACGGCAAACGAGGCGTCCATCTGCTGGTCTGTCCGCGAGCGACGCCGGCCAGCTCTGTCCCCAAGTGGATCGCCGGTGGGCAGACGGTGGCGGCTGTATCGGGGGCGTTCTGTCTGTCGTCGAATATCGGCGGGGTGAATGAAGGCGGTCTCAAGTGGGGTGGCAGCGGTTGGATCATCGAGCCAGAAGAGGGCGAGGTTCTGGGGATCACCTCGCAGGAAGCGCCGTTCCTGACGCGGGATATTGACCTGACGGTCGCCGAAGCGGCCAAACATACCTATCCCCGCTACGTACCCGACTGAACTGTAGAAATGTTCGAATGGGATGAAGGGTTGAAGCATTTTATGACGCACTGGTTTTCCGGGCTGATGCGCGGACTGGAAGAAGTAGACGACGGCGCCAGGGAGACGGTACTCCGCGCCTGCGGCAAAGCCTGCGCCCATTCCTATACCGTCCAACGCTTTCAAGAGGCCAGGCGAGATAGCGCCGACCTGGATGGTTTTCTCGCCCAACTGGCCGACAAATTTTCAGGAGCGAGGTACGAGAAAATCGCTCCACATACCATCCGGGTGAGCTATGAACAATGTACATGCGACCTGGTGACGCACGGGCTGGTCACCTCCCCCCTGCTTTGCGAGTGTTCGGTGCACAGCCTGCGAGAGAACTTTGAGCGCTCCCTGGAGACGTCCGTGACCGTCGTCATCGAATCATCGCTCTTGCGGGGAGGAAATCGCTGCGCTTTGCTCGTCTCATTGGAGGAAGAATGAACCGTTCTGAACAAGAAATGTCCCAGTGGCTGGCGCACCCGATGGAATTCGGCGAACCTCCCGAAGAGATCCAAGAGATCCATCGCGAGAAGACACATTGGCCGCTCTTTGACGAGAAAGTGGAACTCGTCTTTCACCGCTACAGGATGAAGGATGGCTTTACCAGCATCGGCATGACCGGCCCGATCACGTGGAGTTTCGTCGGAGACGACCTGAGCGGCTTTAGCATGGACGAGCTGAAGCGGCTGTACGCGGGGTGGTACATTGCGTTCGCGGCGCTCAACTCGCCCAAACATTCCCACGAGCGCAACCGGGAGAAACGAGAGGCGCTCGCGGAAACGTTGAAGGAGGAACAGGCGGGGTTCATCCGAGTGATGGACTATCTGAGCTTTGGCGAGCTCGTATTCTACGCCTACAAGGTGAAACAGAACAGCGACGAGCTGGTCATCGCCACGGACAGGGAGAACCGGATGGAGTACAAAGCGGGTTCCAAGTATCTACGACTGCCGCCGCTGTTCTATTTTCTCGGCTCCTTGTTCTTTGAGGGTAAATTGTGACGAACATTTAGAGAGGGGTCACCATGAACTCCGTTCACCCCCGAAGGACGAAAATGTAGGGCGGTTTTGCTAACCGCCATTTTGGTCGGATAGCAAATCCGACCTACCGGGTTATTTTCAGAGGAGATGACTTGATGGATGAGACTGGCTACGAAGCGGAGAAAGAAGCAATTCGGAAGGCGATCCTGGATTATTACCACGAGGGTCACGTCCAGCACGATCCAGAGCTTTACAAACAAGTCCTGCATCCCGACTGGAAATTCTTCATGTTCGATCAGAACAGGGAATTAAAGATTATCGACCGGGACCAGTACTGCGCGTGGTATGATCCTCAAGACGTGGACCCAGAGATAGAATGGGAAACCGAATTCTACTCCATCGACGTAACCGAGGACGTGGGCGCGGCCAAAATCCGATTGGAAAACCAAAAGGTGTGGTACATCGACTACTTTAACATGCTCAAGCTTGATGGAAAATGGTGGATCGTGAACAAAATATCATACGGTGTGCACAAGAACGAGTGACGCGCAGTGTTATCATTTGGTTATCATTTAAGCACTGCTCGGTTCCGTCATTCCGAGTGAGCGTAGCGAATCGAGGAATCTCCACTTGCGATGGCTAATCCGATTCTGACGAGAGATTCCGTCGGACGTGCAGCCTCCGCCCTCCCTTCGGTCGCCCGGAATGACGGATCAGGGAAACCTGGACAATAACAACCTCAAAAGGAACGCGGAACCGTGCACATCTATATCGTCTTTTGCCATCCGAGCAAAAAATCCTTCACGTTCGCGGTGCTGGAATCGTTTCTCGCCGGCCTGCGAGAGACGGAGCACACCTTCGAGATCGGCGATCTGTACGAGATGAATTTCCAGACCGATATGGACCTGGAACAGTACAACCGCGAGACGAGCCTCGATCCCTCGCTGCCGGTTCCCGCCGACGTCGCGGCAGAGCAGGAAAAAATCGGGCGGGCCGACGCGCTCGTCATCCTCTATCCCCTCTGGTGGAGCGATTGCCCGGCCAAGCTGAAGGGCTGGTTCGACCGGGTGTGGACGCTGGGGTACGCCTATACGTACGAAGACGGCAGCCACGCCGCGCCCGGCATCGGCATCGAAAAGGCGCTGGTGATCTGCCCGGCGGGGCATCCGGTCGAGTACCTGGAGGAGATTGGGGTCGCGCCGAGTATGCGCTGCATTATGTTGAACGACCGGCTGCGGGGCGTGGGGGTGAAAGAGGCGACGATGGAGATATTGGGCGGGATGGTGGAGCAGGACCCCAGGATTCGGGAGCGGAATCTGGAGAGGGCGTTTGAATTGGGGAGAACGTTCTGAGAAAAACAAAGCACAATCGGAACTGAAACGTATCGGGTGAACAAGGGTAGGATTGAAAATTTCAAGCTACGAAGGGGAGAGATGGCGAGAAAACGCACACAAAAAGGGCCACGCTTTATTCGTTTCTTGGGACCAGTTGTCGAAGCCCTGCAGAATCTTGGAGGATCCGGCGTTCCTGCCGAAGTAGTAGATTGGATCACTATCGAGTTAAATATCTCAGAGGAGGAACAGAACTCGTTGCTGGCAAGTGGGCAGCCTCGTTACGTCAATGACATCCACTGGGCACGGTATTACTTGGTACAATCAGGTTACATTGATTCTTCTAAACGTGGCATTTGGAACCTTACGACAAAAGGGTTATCAGCATCATTGACTCGGCAAGATGCACTAGTCATCTTTCGTGAAGTTAAAGCAGCTGCTAAAGAGGGACAACTTGAACAGGTCGAGGAAGGAATAGTTGAATCTGAGTCAGGGGAAAACATCACACCAGAACCAACGAGTTATCGTTCTAAATTGATGGGGATTTTGAGGAGTTTGCCATCGGATGGCTTTGAAAGATTGAGCCAACGGTTACTGCGTGAAGCAGGGTTCCAACAAGTAAATGTCACAGGTCGAACAGGAGATGGAGGTATTGATGGTAATGGATTACTACAAATCAATCCCTTCGTCAGCTTCCAAGTATTGTTTCAATGCAAACGATATACAGGCAGTGTGACAGTATCCCAAGTCAGGGATTTTCGGGGTGCTATGATGGGACGTGCAGACAAAGGAATCATTATCACGACTGGTACTTTTACAAAGGATGCTAAAAAAGAAGCTCTCCGAGATGGAGTCCCACCTATCGAATTGGTCAATGGCGAAAAGTTATTAGATATGCTTGAACAACTCGAATTGGGGTTAAAGCCAATAACCGCTTATGAAGTGGATAACGAGTTTTTTGACGAGTTCAGAAAACAATAAAAATCAGTCTACCTTGAGCCAGACGTAAACATCAGAAAATAACCTATGAGCACATCATTCACAAACTCGCCCGATGGCACACAGATTGCCTATGATCACAGCGGCGCGGGGCCAGCGTGAGCAATCAACAAGCCAAAGAAACCCGATTCGCCTGGAGCCAGAACACCGCCTCCTGGGACAACCGCATGGGCGAGGGCAACAATTTCGTCGAGGCGGCGAAATGGCGGCCTATTCGGTGGTTGGGTGACCATTATAGAGAAATAGCATGAAGACAGAGCAGAAGCCATTGAAAAGATCAATAAGAGCTTTGCTGATCATCTTGGGTACGCTTTGTGTAGCATTGGGTGTGCTTGGTATGTTCTTGCCCGTGTTGCCTACCACTCCCTTTCTGCTTCTGGCCGCCGCCTGCTATGCTCGTAGCTCGGAAAGGTTCTATCACTGGCTAATGACGAATCGCTGGTTTGGGGAGTACATCAGGAACTATCGAGAAGGCAGAGGCATACCACTCAAGCAGAAAATAGCCACCATCTTGGTGCTATGGCTGACCATCGGCTCTACAGCGTGGTTGGCGATTTCGCAATGGTGGGTACGTTTGATTCTGCTTGGTACTGCCGCCGGCGTTACGATTCATCTGGTCAAGATAAAGACATACAAACCGAAGGCAAAGCCCGATCCGTCGCTCAGAGAATATGACTTGTCTGAGAAAGAAATCTGAGAACCTTCAACAGTTCTCTTTGAACGACAGACGCAGCGATGTTTGTAGATGGTAAAGGCGTAGGGTCAAGGCCGCCCAACCCCCGCTATGCAGCCGACGCCGCTACGCGGCCTTGTATCGGGACGCGATTTGGTTATGTGAGGCACCTTGAAGTGAAAAGCTCAGCGAAAAAGCCGCGGCGCGCCTGAGCTATATCGTTATCTGGCCAAGACGAATATTTTAATTATGATTTTTCTTTTAGGTGGTCCTCCAAGAGTTGGAAAATCAATCATCTCCAGTGAGATTCGGCAGAAACACGCTGTGAGTGTGGTTTCAACGGATACCCTCGGTGCAGTGCTGGAGAATGTTCTGAGCCCAGAAGCGGTACCAGACTTGTTTGTTTTTGATACGTTTAATGAAATGCCCATGGCGGAGCGGGTGAAGGTAATGACGGATGATCCTGCCAAGCTCATTGATTATGTGAGAAAGGAAAGTCACGTCGTTTGGAAAGCGGTAGAGGCTTTTATCAGGAGAGAGCATGATGAGGGTCGAGATGCACTGATTGAAGGAGTTGCTGTTCTTCCTGAGTTGATGAGCCAGCTTGAGGGTATCCCTCATCGGGTTGTATTTATCGGGAATCAAGGAGAAAACCACAAAGAGAACATCAAGAAATCTGCTCAAGAGAATGAGCACGATTGGATGCGGGATGTAAGCGACCAATACATCGGCGCTTTTGCACTGTTTGTGAAGCAGATGAGCGCCTACATTGAGCAAGAGGCGAAGAAGTATGGCTTCGAGTATATCGAGATGGATAAAGAGCTATTGGGGGATGTCACGGAAGAGGTGATGAAATCACTAGGATTGAGCGCCAGATAACCATCACACGGTGGAAACAGTATCTATCTACAGACGGTCCTGAGGTAAAGCAAATGGCTGATGTCCTGGAAAATCAGGTGTCGAGCATCCTCGACGATCTACCTGATCCCAAGAAGTGGCGTATAGCTCAAAAGGGAGTTTCGCTCTCCGCTCAGCGGGCATACCTGGATTATCATCACCCCATTGATCTTGAGCAACACGCACACGTGGACGTTTCGGCAATAAGCGAGAGGCTACTCAGCTCGGACACTCCTATGGATGAGAAGAAAAAAGCCCTTGCTATCCTTGCTCACACAGGCTCAATAGAAGCATACCGAGTCCTGCAAGAATACACAGCGAGGGCAGATAAAGAACTTGAGGAATGGTCTGTGTTAGCATTGCAGGAGTGCCAGGCGTTCATTGAAACCTTGTTCAGCGATCAGAGTGTAGCAGTGATAGCAGGTGGTTTGGGAGGGGAAGAACACGGGATGCGATACTTCTTCGCTGTGGCGGCAAAGGAGAATCGGGTTTTCACGGGTATTGAGCAAGCGGTAGTTGAGTTAGCTTTCCAGGAGGCCAGCGGGCAGTTAGGCTGCGAGATTGAGGAGATGCAGTTCAGTCAAGGATACGCAGCGATGAAAGCGTTGATCCCTCTGGAAGTAGCGATAGCAGAATTGATAGAGAGAGGGATTCGACGAACAAATCAGGTAGGAGGCTTCTTGGAAGAGGACTACTGGGTCACGAACGAGAGGGTGCCGACAGAGCAAGAGCTGAGGGGCTGGGCTCGCAAAGCAAGGAAGGAGTAACCTATGAACACATTATTAACAAACTCGCCCGACGGCACACAGATTGCCTACGATCGCAGACGATAGATTTTTGCGCGCACTGGCCCATCAACCGGTAAACGCTCAGGAACGAGAAATGCCCGACACAAACGCCTACGTACAAAGCCTGCTGCTATCCAACCCGCTGAGAGAACCGCTTCTTCGCGAGGTGATCCAGGCACTACGACTCCCTCCTGGAAGCCGGGGGCTGGACGCCGGATGCGGGATCGGCCTGCAAGCCCTGCTGCTGGCGGAGGCGGTGGGGCCGACCGGCCACGTCACCGGTCTCGATCTGTCTCCCGCGTTCCTCGCCCGCGCGCGGGGGATCGCCGGGAAGCACAGCCTGGGGGCGCGCACCTCGTTTCGGGAGGGGAATATCCACCGGCTCCCCTTCGACGACAACACCTTTGACTGGCTATGGAGTGTAGACTGCGCCGGGTATCGTCTCGTCGCCGATCCTCTGCGCCTGGTGCAGGAGTTGGCGCGGGTGGTCAGGCCGGGCGGCCGCGTGGCGATCCTCGTCTGGTCGTCTCAAATGCTGCTTCCTGGCTACCCGCTGCTGGAGGCCCGGCTCAATGCGACCCCTTCGGGTACCGCGCCCTTCACCGCGGGGATGAGGCCAGAATCGCACTATCTGCGCATGCTGGGCTGGTTCCGCGAGGCGGGCCTGCAGGAACCCGCCGCTCAGACCTTTGTGGGCAGCGCCCACGCTCCGTTGAGCGACGACATCCGCGACGGATTGGCGGATCTCCTCCAGATGCGCTGGGGAAGCGCGGAATCCGAGGCGTCCCCGGAGGATTGGGCCGCCTATCAGCGGCTCTGCCAACCGGGGTCGCCGGATTTTATCCTGGATCGCGGGGATTATTATGCGTTTTTCACTTACTCGCTGTTTCATGGCCGGGTCGCCAGATAGCAGACAGGCGACGGCCTATTCAAATCGTTGAGCGGCGCGGATCGCCGCCACAATTCAGATACCAAAAAGGAGCAAGATCAAATGGAACAAAAACCAAAAAGCCAGGAACCTAAAGTGAGCAAAGACGACTATCTGCCCATGGGAATCGGCCTCGGAACGGCCATCGGGGCCGGCGTCGGTGTGGCCATCGATAACATCGCCATAGGCATAGGGATAGGCATCGCGCTTGGGGCTGCTGTTGGATTCGCGCTCTCGCAGCGAGACGAGAAAAATTCCAACGGCGACTAGAGATCCAATGCTGGCCCTGAGATAGAGCACCTACAAGAAGAAGGAAAAAGAAAAACATGAAAAATGGTTGGGCCTTTCTGGCGTTAAACATCCTGAGCTATGGTTTGTGGGGATTGGCCGCAAAAATCGCTCAGAACAAAGGGGCATCCTCTCCCACGTTAGCCACGTTGACCACCACAGGCATGGTCATCGTAACCTTGCTCATCTTTGTGCCCCAACTGAACGTCGCTCAACTGGGCCTGGACAAAAGCTATCTGCTCCCAGGAATCGCCGCCGGAGTCTGTGTGGGATTGGGCAACCTGTTCCTCTACAAATCCCTCGAGACGCTTCCTTTCAGCATCGCCTACCCCACATCGGGGTTATACATTCTATTCACCGTCGTTCTGGCGATTCTTTTTCTCAAGGAACAGATCACGTTCAATCGTTGTATCGGTATCGGTTGCTCTATGTTAGCCGTATTCTTCCTGTCCAAATGAACCAAGACCGAAAACAAGCCCACGAGGAAACCCGAGCCGCCTGGAACGAGAACGCCGCCTTCTGGGACGAGCGCATGGGCGAGGGGAACGATTTCGTCGAGGTGCTGACCTGGCCCGCCATCGAGCGGCTGCTCGAACTATGTCCCGGCGAGCGGATCCTCGACGTCGCCTGTGGCAACGGCCTCACCTCTCGGCGGCTGGCCGCGCGGGGCGCCGAGGTCGTCGCCTTCGACTTTGCGGAAGAGCTGATCGCCCACGCCCACCGTCGCACGACCGAACACGTCGAGCGCATCACCTACCGGGTGCTCGACGCCACCGACGAGGCCGCGCTCCTCGCGCTGGGCGAGGGCCAGTTCGACGGGGCCTTGTGCAACATGGCGCTCTTCGACATGGCCGATATCGAGCCGCTGATGCGCGCGCTCGCCCGGCTGCTCCGGCCCGGCGGGCGGTTTGTCTTTTCGGTGATCCACCCCTGCTTCAACAGCCCGCACATGGCCCACGTCGCAGAGATGGAGGACCAGGAAGGCCAGATCGTCACCGCCTACTCGGTGAAAATATTCAACTATATCAGCCCAACGATGAACCGCGCCGCCGCCCTCGCCGGTCAACCGAAACCGCAGATCATATTCCACCGCCCGCTGCAAACGCTGCTTGGCGCGGGCTTTGACGCTGGGTTCGTGCTCGACGGCATCGAGGAGCCGACGTTCCCGCCCGACCATCCGTCTGGCAGGAACCCGCTCACGTGGGGAGCGAACTTTTGCGAGATTCCCCCCGTACTCGTCGCCCGTATGCGCCAGAGAATCGATCCGTGAATCAATCGAGACATAACCAAGGAGGAGTTTGATGCTAGAAACAACCACAATCCCCTCGCTCAAGTCCATCTTCCAGTTTCCGTTCCGGGAACCGGACTGGCAAAATCGCTTTATCATCGGGAGCGGGCTCATCTTTGCCAGCTTTATCATCCCGATCGTGCCCCTGGTATTCGTGTGCGGCTACCTCGTGCAGGTTATGCGCCGAGCGATCGAGGAGGAAACACTGACCTTGCCCGCCTGGGACGACTGGGGCGCGCTGGGCATGGACGGCCTGCGGGCGATGGCCGTCGGTCTGGTCTACTCGTTGCCGGGGCTGATCATCTTCCTGGCCGGGATGGGGCTTTACTTTATCGCCTCTTTCGCCCTCCCCTTGACGATGATGGAGGGAGGCCGCGACGCAGAAATCCTGTTCCCTCTGATGGTGTTTGGCAGCATGGCCATCATGTTCCTGTCCATGTTCGTCGGCACGTTGGCGGGGATACTCGGAATGATCCCGCTCCCCATGGCGACCGCTCACTTTGTCGCCCAGGACGAGGCGCCCGCTGCCTTCCGCATCCGCGAGTGGTGGCCGCTGTTGCAGGCGAACAAAATGGGATACGTCGTCGCCTGGGTGGTCATCGCCGGGTTGATGGCCATCGTCTACATGGCGTTCATGCTGGCCTACTATTCCGTCGTGCTCTGCTGCTTCACCCCCATCCTGATAGCGCCGATCGGGTTCTATCTATATGTAGTGGGCGCCGGGCTGTTTGGGTTGATCTACCGAGAGAGCCAGCAGCTCCTGGCGGCCAGCGACACTCACCTTCATCAAGAAGCTACCATAGAGGAGGAAAATCTGACGTGAACGATCAAAAATCAAAGAACGAACAGAAAGAAGCTCAAGTCAAGATCCCCTGCGAGGTCTATTCCCGCATCGTCGGCTACCTGCGCCCGGTGCAGAACTGGCACCAGGGGAAACAGCAGGAATTCAGCGAGCGCAAGACGTTTGACGTGAAGCGTGATACGTGATCTCGCGTCCCAGTAATCGTGGAAATTAAAGGCTGGGTGCGCACTTCGCTCATCGACTACCCAGACCACATCGCCACCGTCCTCTTTACCGGTGGGTGTGGGTTTCGCTGCCCCATGTGTCACAACGCGGATCTGGTCGTGAGAGCGCGGGAGATGCCGACGCTGCCCGAGGAGGAGGTATGGGCCTTTCTGGAGCAGCGCGCGGGATTGGTGGACGGCGTGGCGATCACCGGCGGAGAACCCACGCTTCAGGCAGACCTGCCCTCCTTCCTCCGCCGGGCGCAGGAGGGGGGGCTGGACGCCAAGCTGGACACCAACGGCTACCGTCCAGACATGCTGGCGGCGCTGCTCGACGAGGGGCTGGTGGACTATGTGGCGATGGACGTCAAAGCGCCGCCGGCAAAATATCCCCTCCTGGCCGGTCGGGCGGACCTGGACGTGGCGCGCGTCGAGCGGAGCATCGAGCTGTTGCGAGACAGCGGCATCGCGTACGAATTCCGCACGACGGTGGTTCCGGGGCTGCTGGTCGCGGAGGACGTGGAGGAGATCGCTCGCTGGATCGCCGGGGCGGAGCGGTACGTGTTGCAGCAATTCCGCCCGCAGGGCACACTGGACCCTGACCTGGAGGCAGTACATCCCTATCCAGGGGAACACTTGCAAGAGATGGCCAGACGGGCCGAGAAGTGGATCAAGCAAATCCTGGTACGTGGAGAGTAAATCACAAACTTGAACCAATCAAAGGAGACAACGATTATCATGGCGAATGGAGCAATTATTGAAGCAAAAAGTCGAGAGCAATCATTTACGGAAACGAAATTATCGCCCAACGCGCTGGCAGTGTTCCGTCGCCGCTACGCGCGCAAAGGGCCTGACGACCAGCCGATGGAGACGGTCGAGCAGGTATTCCGGCGGGTGGCCTCTCACGTCGCCGCCGTTGAAGAAGAATGGCAAAGCGAGCTGGCGACGGTAGAAGCGACCTTTTACGATCTGATGACCAGCCTCCGCTTTATGCCCAACTCGCCGACCTTCACCGGGGCCGGGACGCCGTTGGGGCAGCTTGCCGCCTGTTTCGTCCTCCCTATCTCAGACGATATGGGGCGGGATTCTGAAGGCATCTTCCAGACGCTGCGCGATATGGCCTTGATCCAGCAGACCGGCGGCGGGACGGGTTTTTCCTTCTCGCGCCTGCGACCAAAGGGGGCCATCGTCCGCTCCAGCGGTGGGTATGCCACCGGCCCGGTCGGCTTTATGCGGGTTTTCGACACCGCCTGCGAGATTGTCAGCCAGGGCGGCGTTCGCCGTGGCGCCAATATGGCCGTGCTGCGCGTGGATCACCCCGACATCCAGGAATTCATCCAGTGCAAGACGAGCGAGCACGCCGTCACGAGTTTCAACATCTCGGCCGGCGTGACCGATGATTTCATGCAGGCCGTCGAGGAGGATAACCTGATCGATCTGATCAATCCCCAGGATGGAACAGTCTGGAAAACCGTACCCGCGCGCGACATCTTTGATCAGATTATCGCCGGGGCGCACCGCAACGGCGAGCCGGGAATGCTCTTCCTGGATACCGCCAATCGAGACAACCCCTGCCCGCACCTGGGAGAATATGAGGCGAGCAATCCTTGCGGCGAGCAGATCCTGCTTCCCTACGAAAATTGCTGCCTCGGCTCGATCAACCTGGCGCGGCACGTGAACCACGGCGACAACGGTCGGCCCAAAGTGGCCTGGACCAGGCTGAAAGAGACCGTCGAACAGGCTGTCCGCTTCCTGGACGACGTGGTCAGCGCCAACGCCTACGTGCCCGCGGTGCCCCAGCTCAAGGAGGCCGCCCACCGCACCCGTCGCATCGGATTGGGCATTATGGGATTGGGCGATCTGCTCTACCACCTGCGAGCGCGCTACGGCAGCGACGAGGCCCAGGAGCTGGCCGCCCAGGTGATGGAATTCATCCGCTACCACGCGATGCACGCCAGCATCGAACTGGCGCGCGAGCGTGGGCCGTTCCCCGCCATCCGGGGCAGCCTCTACGATCCCGAAAATCTGCGCTGGACGCCGCCGCAGCCGGTGGAACCTTACACCCGGTTGGAGCGATGGGGTCGTCCGCCCCTGGATTGGAACGTCATCGTCGAGGGCATCCGTCGTCACGGCATCCGCAACGCCGCCCAGACGACCGTCGCCCCCACCGGCACGACCGGAACCGTCGCCGGTTGCGAGGCGTATGGCTGCGAGCCGGTTTTTGCCCTGGCTTACGTCCGCCATATGAACGACAACGGCCAGGACGTGGAATTAAAGTACACCAGCCCGCTCTTCCACCGCGCGTTGGAACAGGCCGGGCTGGATCAAGCCACCCAGGAGCACGTCATCCAACAGGTGAGAACCAGCGGCAGTTGCCAGACGGTGGAGGGGATACCGGCCTCGCTCCGCGATACCTTTGTCGTGGCAGGCGACATCTCGGCGGAGGAGCACGTCCGCATGCAGGCGGCGCTCCAGGCGTTCGTCGACGCCTCGATCAGTAAAACGGTCAACTTTCCCGCCACGGCCACCACCGACGACGTGGCGCGGGCTTTCCAGCTCTCGTGGAAACTGGGCTGCAAGGGGCTGACCGTCTATGTGACCGGTTCGCGGGAGAAGGTGGTGCTGGAGACGAAGGAGACAAAGCAGGCAAAGCAGAGCCAGGGCGTGATGGTGTCTCCGGTCGTGCGGCCCCGCCCGCATTCCCTGGAGGGGAAAACCTACCGCATGGGCACGCCGTTGGGCGCGGCCTACATCACCGTCAACGTCAATGGCGACAATGAGCCTTTCGAGGTATTCCTGAACGTGGGCAAGGCCGGCTCGGACACAGCGGCGGTGGCAGAGGCGATCGGGCGGCTGATCTCGCTCATCCTGCGCGTCCCCTCGCCGCTTTCCGCGACGCGCCGGCTCAAGCAGGTCGTGATGCAGTTGAAGGGCATCGGCGGCGGGCGACCGTTGGGCTTTGGGCGAGGTCGAGTGCGAAGCCTGCCGGACGGCGTGGCCCAGGTGTTGGCCGAGCACCTGGGAATGGCCGATCCTCCAGGCAAGGGAAAGGAAGAAAAACAGTTACCGCTCTTTACCACGGGCGACCTCTGCCCAGAGTGCGGTCAGGCGGCGCTGGTGAGCGAGGAGGGCTGCCGCCACTGCTATTCCTGCGGGTACAGCGAGTGCTGAGCGTGTTCCAGCCTCGACAGGTCTCGACGACACATTTGACTCTAGACCTGTCAGGGCCGAGTAGCTCGGACGACGCGATTGAGATCCAGCATCATCCCCACGTCGCTCTCGCCCAGCAAGGCGTAGCCGGACACGCGCTCGACATCCGCCAGATAGCCCTGTAAGGGCTGGATCAACACCTGCTGCTGTCCAACCAATTCGTCCACGGCCAGGGCGACGCTCTGGCCATCCTTTTCTACCACCACCAGCAATCCTTGATGGGAGCCTATGTCTTTGCCATTTTCCACCAGGGTTTGAATGGGTATCAGTTCCTGCACGGCGTCCAGCCTCAACATATA
>Ga0180434_10000546_pt1 | contig 55333 bp, 48 predicted proteins | sample SS_ome_7_FD_132453 | JGI IMG/M metagenome (GOLD analysis project Ga0180434, IMG submission 132453) | Hypersaline lake sediment archaeal communities from the Salton Sea, California, USA - SS_1_D_2 metaG | ecosystem: Environmental > Aquatic > Non-marine Saline and Alkaline > Hypersaline >...
CGTCGGAGCAGGGATCAACGTGGCGGGCCTCTACGTGGACGCGGCGTACATCCTTGAAGAGACGTTGGGGAACACGCTGGTTCTGTCGGCCGAGTTCTCGCTGGGTGGCCTCCTGGGCGAGGACGAGGAAGTCACCGAGGAGCCGGTCGGAACCGAGTAACCGAATCCAAACCTTCGGGTTCTGGTTTCGCTTGACGCTGGGCGAGAAGGTCCATCGCAGGACAGGCCTTCTCGCCCGCCCACATCATCCACGTCGATCGCACGCGCGCCGTCCGACGTTCTTGCGCGCTACTCGAGCGGGCCGAGCATGCGAATGACGCGCCCCACGCCCCCTTGCACGTAGTCGTCACCGAACTCGCGGGCGAACAGCGCAATCGCGTCGTCTCCGGTGCAGTGCGTCGGGCAGGCTCTGCCCACGCCGAGCGCACGCAGCTGGTCGATCACCCGGAGAACCCGGCTCTCCCCGTACTGGAGCAGGTGGAATCCACCGACGACGAGCTCGATCTCGGCGTCGATGACCTCCACCGCCCGCTCCACCATGCGGACGATCCCCGGATGAGCACACCCGGTGACGACGACGATCCCGCGTGCGGTCTCGATCACGAGCCCCTGTTCGACCGGCGAGGCGACCAACTCGCCCGTCGAGTGAACGCCGGGAACGATCTCCAGAGGATCAGACACCTCGACGACCTCGCAACGCTCCCCGACACGCTCCACGAACCACCACGGGAACCTGTCGGGCACGTAGACTGTCGGCGAGATCCCCGCGTCGAGCAGCGCGAACAGGCCGTTGACGTGATCCCCATGGATGTGAGACAGGACGATGATCTCGATCGTCTCGGGATCGACCCCGAGCGTCTCCATGTTCGCCAGCAGGATCGATCCGCTGTTGCCCGTATCGAACAGAATCGTGTGGTCGCCATACTCGATCAGGGCGGCGAAGCCCCAGTCCGCCTCCAGCCGCTCGTCGTAGACCGTGTTGTCGAACAGGATCGTTAGGGTCACCTGCGACGCCGCAGCGACCGCCACGCCACCGAGAACCCACACGGCAACCGCCACGAGCGACACCCACCGAAGCCGCTTGATCATTCGTCCCTCCTGGATCCTGAGTGTCGAGAAGCGTCCGACCGTACACGGCGCGGAGGCCCGGCCGCGGCGACGACGAGTCTACGCAGAATGCTGCGCTCCCGTCGCCGGAACGTCTCGACGACGGGAGCGCGAGGAGGTGCCGTCACCGGCATCCGCTATCCATGCCGCAGCCTACACCCTCAATCGGTTGACGATCGCCTGGTAGCAGAGCCGATCGTCGCGGGGCCGTGGGTCCATGATCGGAACGAGGAACAGGTCGATCTCGCCGAGCTCCGGGTGTCTCAGACGGTAGTTCGACTGGCCGAACTCCTGTTCGCGCGGACCGCGGAAGAGAAGCGAGAACGCGTTCACGACGTCGGTCGATCGGTCCTCGACGTCGGTCAACTCGAGGTCGACCGGACCGAACGGTCGATCGATCGCCCCCGGGATCCCGGTAGCAACGACGGTGAACGTCGATCCCTCGCGGCCGGCGAACAGCTCTCGTTCCGGTCTGACGGGCACGACGGAGTCCGAGGCCTACTGCCGCGGCGGGTAGGTCCCGTCGAGGCAAACGCAGAACCGGATCGTCAGGTACGGCTGCATGTTCTCGTGCGCCTGTCCTCCGCCGGTGTTCTCGCCGACCTCCACGGCGTCGGCACTCAGCGTCGCGTCGTGCGACGCGCTGTAGCCCTTGGTGCGACTCCCGGGCTGCGCCCAGTAGTGGTCGGTCGGGCTCTCCTGGTCGCCGTTCGCCGCGTGCGCTCGAACTGTGGCCGGATGCGTGTGAACGGGCGCCTGCGTCGCCGCAAGGACGACCGACGGCGCGCCGCCCTTCCACCCAATCTCGTAGTCCGGAAGCCCAGGACCCCGTCCGGTGTGGATCGGAACCCGCCCCCGCATGTCGGGAAGCCCGAAGGTGCTTCGCCCGTCGCCGCCGTAGAGCGTCCCGTACAGCGAGAAAAGGGCCGTGTGTTCGTTGATGCTGAGCATCTGGCCGTCCGCGTTCGTCCAGAACTGCGGCGCGTACGGGAAACCGACCATTCGAATCTCACCGATGTAGGCATCCGCCATGGTGTGCTCCTTTCGTGGCGATCGCGGGCGATCGCCTGTGCCTGATTGGATCGTTCACCGTAGCCGGGTGCGCATCGTCTGTCAAATGTGCCTCTCTGAGAATGCCTTTACCGACGCGATCGCAGAGGATGACACATGGTTCTCCCTGTATCATTCGCCGAGAGCCTTGCCAGAAGGAGGACGCGATGCCCGACCCGGCAATCCCCACGGACATCCGCCTTCGGCCGGTCGAACTGGACGACGAGACGTTCCTCCTCGCAGTCTTCGCCTCGACCCGCGAGCCGGAGCGCCACGCGATCGCGTGGGAGGCTGAAGCGTGGGAGACGTTCGTTCGCACGCAACACGCGGCCCAACGCACCCACTACGAGACCCACTTCCCCGACGCGGCGCACTCCGTGATCCTGTGTGGTCGGAAGCGGGTCGGTCGGCTCTGGGTCTATCGCTCGGAGGCGGAGATCCGCCTGCTCGACATCGCGGTGCTTCCGGAGCACCGAGGACGCGGGATCGGAACCCGCGTCATTCGCACGCTGCAAGAGGAGGCGCGACAGGCCGATCTCCCACTCCACCACGCCGTCGAGCTCGCCAACGCCAGCGCACGCAGGCTGTACGAGCGACTCGGATTCGCGTCGATCGAGACGCGCGGAATCCACACACTGATGGAGTGGACGCCTTCCTAGTCCGTTGGCTCGGCGTCGAGCGCCAGGCGTTTGAGCAGGCTGATCTGACCGCCGTGGTAGACGGCGTGCTGGATGTAGCCGTGAAGGTTGTTGTACGTCGACGTCCCGCCCTCGCTGAACGGTGCGTCTAGCTGCTCGGCGGAGACCCCGTCGGACACGACGTCGCGAACCTCCGCCTCGCCGGCGAAGAACCGATCGACCGTCTCCGCCCACGCCGCGGCGGAGTCGTCATCGACCGGCGGCCACTCGTCTCCCGGCTCGAACGGTCTCGACTCGCCGCGCACGAGGTCGGCGATCAACTCCTGCGCCGTCATCAGGTGCAGGACGATCTCCCAGATGCTGTGCGCGTCTTCGATCGGCTTCGCGGCAGCGATGTCGTGCGTTACGCCCTCGAGGAGGCGCGAGAACGGCGTGTCCGTCCACGGGTTCCCGATGTGAGTCCGCTCCATCTGATCGACGATCCGCTCGACATCGTTCATCGTCGCCTCCTCGGTCCGGTCCTTCGACCATTCTAGGCTTCGCTCCATCGCAGACCAACGTCCACTCCACCGTGCTTTCCCCTCGCGGAGCTGTTTGCAGTGGAGTCCTTGATGCGGGTCTCGTCTCGCGCGGACCGGACCCCGAGTGCTATGTTGGAGCATCACTCAGGAGAGGTGATCGCCAATGAGAGTAACGTTCAACCTGGACGTCCGTGTCTGGATCGTCTTCACTGCGCTTCTGACGCTGTCGCTGGCACCGTGTGCGGCGAACTGTGATGAGTGGGACACGTCCACACCGATCCCGGCTCACGGGTCGGTGCCGGACGCTTCCCTGACACAGTGCAGCGTCGAACTCCTCGGGAACCTCTATCTCGGGCAGCTCTCCTCCGTTGTCTATCAGAGTGTCTGGGGAAGCTACCGCACGTTGCTTCACACCGAGGATCCAAACAACGTGTTCCTGGGAGTCGACGCCGGGGCCACCGGGATGGCGGGGATGTTCAACACGGGCGTCGGATTCTCTGCGCTCACCTCCAACAGCACCGGAGACCTGAACACCGCCGTGGGCGCCTTCGCGCTAACACTGAACACCGAAGGCAGGATGAACACCGCACTTGGAACCGGAACCCTTGCCTCGAACACGACAGGGCGCATGAACACAGCGGTGGGAGAAAACGCCCTCACAAACAACGTGACAGGGGACGAGAACACAGCGATCGGAAGGGGCGCTCTGGAGAACAACCTGAACTCGTGCAACACTGCCGTCGGAGTGGCCGCGCTGTTCTGGAACCAAACCGGAAGCTCCAACACCGCCGTCGGATGCGAAGCGCTCAAGGAGAACACCATAGGATCAGAGAACTCGGCGTTCGGTGAGAATGCCCTCCGCTCCAATGCAACGGGGAGCGGCAACACCGCCGTCGGCGTCGGCGCACTCGTCGCGAATGTCGACGGGAACAGCAACACCGCCGTTGGCGCTCACGCTCTCGCCAGCGAACCGTCCGGGACAGCCAACGTCGCCGTGGGACTGGGTGCAATGCGCAACCACGTCAACGGCAGCAGCAACACGGTCGTCGGCGCGGGCGCGATGCACAACAGCCAGGCCGGCACGGGGAACACGGTGGTCGGGCGGGTCGCCCTCCAGTGGTTGCAGAGCGGGGACCTGAACACAGTGCTCGGCCAGCAAGCGGGGCTCAGCCTCAACACCGGCAGCCTCAACACGCTGCTCGGACGACAAGCGGGCCTCAACCTGCAGAACGGGAACCGAAACATGTACATCGACAATCCGGGCATCCCGACCGAGGACGACACGATCCGCATCGGGAAGGGCAATCACCAGCAGACCTTCGTTGCAGGGATCATCGAGACGACGCTGTCCTGCGGCGTGCCCATCTGTGTCGACAGCAGCGACCAACTCGGGGTCTTCCCGTCCTCGGTCCGATTCAAGGAGAACGTGGCGGACGTCGGGACCGCGAGCTCGATCCTCTACGCCCTACGTCCGGTCAGCTTCCAGTACCGCTCCGATCCAGCAGGCCTGTTGCAGTACGGACTGATCGCCGAGGACGTAGCCGCCGTCGCACCCCAACTCGTGGTCCTCGACGAGGAGGATCGCCCGTTCGCCGTCCGATACGACCTCCTTACGCCACTGCTGGTCGAGGAACTCCAGCGGAAGAACGCGGAAATCGACGTTCTCGAGGATCGGGTTGCGTCGCTCGAAGAGCGCCTCGCCCGACTCGAATCGCTGCTCGCATCGCCATAGCCGACTTCGGCAGTAGCAGCCAACCGGCGGCCTCTCACAAGGGGCCGCCGGCAAGGTCAAACATCCACCTAGTCGCCGTGGAGTTCCATCCGGTAGAAATCGCCGCCGGATGCGCGGCAGCGGAGGGCCTTCCCGCCGGCGAAGGAATCGAACGTCATCCGCTCCGCCGAGGCATCGTCGCCCGTCGTGTACCACCCGTCGCCGAGGTCGCGGAGCGGCTGGTCGACGAACCCGCCGAACGACTGACAGAAGAGCTGCCCCTTGCGCGCGAAGATCCAGAAGTTGGTGACGAGGACCCCGAACGATCGGTATTGGCCGACGATCGCGTCCCACGGCGGCGGCGTCTCGAACGCCGTCGGGCCGTCGTAGCGATCGCCACGGAACCACTCGCCGAGCTGGAACGCCTCGACGACGCGCCCGTCCTCGTCGCGTCCGAAGGTGAGCATCGCCCGATCGAAGTCGGGGTGCGGCGCGAGGAAGTTCTCCCCGTGGAGCGGCTCGAGCCGGGCGCTCGTCCCGTTCGCGGACAGGACGAGGTGCCCGTCCTCCGCGGCGATCGTGAACGACCAATCCTCCGACGCGTAGGTCCCCGCGTACTCGGACGCCGTCTCGCCAACTGCGCTCGGCCACAGAGAGCGCAACGCCGGGAACTCGGGGAGCGCATCGCCGCGGGCCGCTGCAACGAGCGTCTCCAAGATCCACCGCGTCTCTCCCCAGGCGACGTCGAAGCTGTTGCAGAACAGGACGACGCCGACGCCGGCGTCGAACGCACCGTACATCGCCGCCTCGAACCCGAGGTTCTCGCCCCCGCCGAGGATCCGACGACACCCGCCGGTGCCGTCGCTCTGCTCGATCAGAACCCCGTACCCCTGCGTCGTCCCGGGGAAGAACCCTTCCATCTCGGCGTGGGGGTGAGCGAGCGTTGCGAACACCTCTTCCGAGAGGAAGCGCGACCCGTCGTCGGCGACGCCCTCACGCAGGAGCATCCGCAGGAAGCGGGCGAGCTCCGTCGCCGTCGTGACGACGCTCCCGCACCCCGCGCTCATCTCGTACCAGTTGACGACCGCCTGCTTCGCCGGCCTCGAGACCGGCCGATCGTCGTGCGCCGAGTACTTGTGCCCCTTCGCCATCCGATCGTAGAGGTCGCTTCGGATCGCGCCGTACGTGGTCCCCATCCCGAGCGGCTCGAACACGAGTGCGTGCAGCGCCTGGTCGAACGTCGTCCCGGTGACCGTCTGGATGATGCACTGCAGCACGTTGTAGCCGACGTTCGAGTACGAGAAGCGCGTCCCCGGCTCGAAGCCGAGTCGGGTGTTCCGCACCGCCCACGTCTGCCACCAACTCGACGGGTAGTTGTCGATCATCATCACCAGCCCGCCGGTGTGGGTCAGCAGGTGGTGGATCGTCAGCGGCGTCTCGTAGTCCGACGGCACCTCGAACCAGTCGAGCACCTCGGCCACCGGCGCGTGCAGGTCGAGACGACCCTCCTCGGCGAGGCGGACGCAGGCGACGCCGGTGAAGTGCTTGGTGATTGACCCGATCTGGAAGAGCGTCTCGTCGGTCACCGGCTCGCGGCTGTCGGCGTTGGCGACGCCGTACGTCCTCGTCGCGAGAAGGTCGTCCTTCGTCGTCAGCGCCGACGCCAAGCCCGGCCCGAGCCCAAGTCCCTCCTGGTGGCGCCGGGTCAGCATCTCGTCGATCCGGTCGATGGCGATCTGGAACCGTTCGCGGTCGGTCATCGTTCCTCCTCGTGAATGGGACGGGCACCGCGCCGTCGGCGGCGCGCGTGCGGCGGATCGTTCGGATGTCTGATCAGACAGATCGATCGTAGATCAAAGAAGTGCCCTACACAAGAAGCTTTCGGAAATGGACCGTCATCGGAGATCCTGCTAGATTACATGCATTGCGACCGTTGCTCGACCCGTCCATCGATGCTACCTTGGTCGAGACGGAGGTGACGATGACCGAGGCGAAGCACACGCTCCCCGGGGACGGGCTCCCGCAGACCCTGGTCGACGTCGTCTTCCTCCTCGAGGCGCGCGTGTCGAAGCACTTCCGCGGCACGGGCCTCCACTGGGGCCTGCGTCGGATCCTCCAGCAGCTCTGGATCCGCGACGGTCTGTCTCAGAAGGAACTCGCGTCCGTCGCCCGGCTCACCGAAACAAGCGTCTCCAACATGCTCAAGCACCTCGTCGACGGCGGCTGGGTTGAGCGACGGCCCGACGACTACGACTACCGGATTGCGCGCATCTACGTCGCTGAGCGCGGACAGGCGCTGAAGGACGCCGTCGAGCGGGAGCTCGCCGCAGCCGACGCCGCGCTTCGAGCGTCGCTCGGAGACGAGGAGGCCGATCGACTCCGCGCGCTCCTCGATCGTGCCATCGACGCCGTCCCCCTCGAGCCGCCGAGCGAGGACGACGGCCCGCCTGGGATCTGGGATCGTCCTACCCCGCCCGGTGAGCTGTAGCCACGAGCGACGACGTTCCCGCTATCCTCTCGGCATGCAGACAGCGTTGAACGCCGTGCGGAGAGGCGTGCTTCTTGCGCTGATCGCTGGGATCGTGTGCCTTCCGGCGATCTCCGGATCCGCGGCAGCCGACCCGGACCTGCTGCGTCAGGTCGACGACCGGCTCGGCGCGATCGTCGCCGGCATCCCGGCGATTGCGGCGGAGACCCACGTCCGGCGCAGCCTCGCCCACGCCACGTTCTGCCTCCCGCAGAACGTCCTCGGGATTCTCTACTACGCCCTGCTCCAGGCGACCGGCGGCGTCCTCGGCGTGCGAGAGATGAACGAGATGACGATCGTCGTCACCCGGACTCCCGCCGGCGCGTCCCTCGGCCGGTACGTCTTCGTCTCCGTCCCCCTCCTCAGCGAGCGGACCGTGCGTCACGAGTACGGCCACGCGATGCAGGGCTACCGGCACGGGCCGTTCTACCTCCTGTTCGAAGGCCTGACCTCGTTCGTCCAGGCCGCCGTCTCGATCGTCTCGCCGTCGTTCGCGCAGGGCTACTTCGACCGTTGGCCCGAAAACGAAGCCGACCGCCTCGGCGGGGTGGAGTAGAGAATCCTAGAGGACGACTTGCGTTGGCCTATGCCTCTGGAACGGAGAGGCATCGGCAGATCTTCTTGGCAAGCAGGTTCGGGATCTCGGTGTGGCGCGGGACAGCCTGTACCTGACCTGTCGCCGGATTCTGCCAGAGCGAGTGTGAAGCGCCTTCGCGCTCCAGTGGTGAATCACGATGAGCTGATTCTGCCTAGCAGGCAAGCGTAGGCTTGCCGTCGGGCATGCCGAGCTTCACGCTCGGCATCGGCCGCTTCATCCAACCTTGACGACAGCGCGAACAGCATCGGCAGGCACGCCGCGCAGGCCCTCCTCACGGCGATCTTCGAGGATCAGCTCGATTGCCGAAGCGAGGCTCTTCGGGCACTCCTGTTCGCTTCGCCCTTGCCCGTTGGCACCGGGGATCTCGGGGGAGTAGGCGATGAACCACTCGCCATCCCGCTCGATCACGGCTGTGAACTCGTTCGTCATGACGCTCCTCCGATCAACCAGCGTACGGCAACCGTTCGAAACGGTCAACGGCCACTTGCCATGCCTCCGCGCAGGACTACTTCGACCGCCGGCCCGAAAACGAAGCCGACCGCCTCGGCGGGGTGGAGTGAGGATGCGAAGTCGGACTCGCACTGCGGGTGAGCCTCGATCCGAGCCGGCTCAGACTTCTGCAGAGTTGCAGGTGAGAAGCGCGCCGCCAACCGGGATCTCCCTGCCCTCCTGCCGATAGGCGGCAATCATCTCTTGCAGTGCATCTCTCAGAAGCTCACGACACTCCTTGAGCGCGGCACCTTCCGTGACCGCTTTGGGCCACTCGACGAGTGGCCCCATGTAGCCCGTGTCGATCTTCGTGTACCTCACGGTGTACGTGCTCGTCACGTCCGACGCCTCCCTTCGAGGAATGTGGAGCGAGCATAGCGCGCGTGGAATCCTTCCTGATCCGAAGCACGACCCAGACCAGCTATCCCAACTCGTACGGCGACCATGCCTCCGGCTACGTCCCCGCCGTCGTCTTGTCGTGGTCCTTCTTGTACTTGTCGAGAACGGCCATGATCCGCTCGCCCAACTCGGTGTACTGCTTCTCGCCCCGCTCCTGCGCAAGGTTGGCCAGCGAGACCCGCACGCTCCAGCGGTCGCGATCGGCCGGCGTGATCCTCTCGTCGGTCTCCGTCTCCGGCTCGAAGAACCCGTAGCCGGGGAGACAGACGCTCCCCTGATCGATCGCCAGGCAGTAGACGAAGTCGACCGGGTAGAACCACTTGTTCATGTACGCCCCCAGGCCCTTCTCGACCTTCTCGGCAAGCTCGAGGATGTCGATCAGCGCGTAGTAGTGCGTGGCTTCACCCGAGGTCGGGTACGCGATTCTCCCCCCGAATGCCTCGTAGAGCGCCTTGATTCGTGCGTCGATCAGGCCGCGGACTTCCGGCTTGTAGGTGGTCTTGTGCAGCAGATCGTGCAGCGCGAACAGTGCCATCATCACCTGCTGCGGGCAGGAGAGCCCGGCCGTGTGTGCGAGCGCCACGTCTCGGCTGTCGAGGACGAGCCGCTCGATGAATCCGATCTTGTCCACGTCTTCGGTGACGATGTGGTAGCGTTCCGCGAGTTCCTTCTTCCGCTGCGCCGGGAGTGCGCGGATTCGATCGTCGATGACGTTCGTCTTGTGGAGCATCATCGCGCCGAGCCGCCAGCCGGTTGCGCCGAAGTACTTCGAGAACGAGTAGACGATCAGGCAGTTCTTCGGCAACGCGTCGATGAGGGAGCGGAAGGCGTCGACGAAGGTTGCGTAGACGGCATCGACCAAGATGATCAACTCCGGGTTCTTCTTGACGACCGCCTGCAGATGCCTGAGCGTCTTCTCGCTCAAGGCAACCGCCGTCGGATTCGTCGGGTTGACCGTGTAGAGCACCTTGATCGAGCGATCCTCGAGCTTCTTGATCTCCTTCTCGGGAATCTGCCAGCCGATCTCCTCGGAAGCCTCGATCGGCACAACGTCGAACTCGAAGTCGTTGAGCTGCGGGATCTCCAGATACGGCGAGAAGATCGGCGTGATGATCGCGACCTTGTCGCCTTTGTTGAGGAGGAAGTTCTCCTCGAGCGACTTGAACGCGTAGACCATGCCGGCCGTTCCACCCTCCGTGGCGAAGTAGTCGAAGTCGGTCGGGCCCTTCTTCCCCCGCAGGAGGGCTTGGTTGAGGTAGGCGCCGACCACCCGCTCGACGTTGCACAGAATGCGGGGCGGTGACGGGTAGAAGTCGCCGAGGATGCCGTCGACCAGTTCGTAGACGACGTCATCCGGATCAAGCTTCAGGGTGTCGATCGCGTACGAGACGGCATCCTCGAGAAACCGGGCCGCCTCCGAGGGATCGGACTGAAGCCATTGAAGGAGCGCGTAGTGGATTCCAGTCTTCTGCGGCCTGAGCGCCACCCCCGATTCCAGCTCCAGGCAGGCATCGACCGCGAACTCCATCAGCTTCGCGAAGCCTCTGCGCGCGAGCGTGTTCAGGAAATCCGGGTTGCCGCGCCCGGCGTTGAGGAACGTCTTCGACGCCCTCTCCGCCCGATCGATCAGATCGTTCTTCAGCTCAAACGGGCTCAGCGTTTGCGCCTCGCGCTCCTCATCGACCGTGATCCCGTCCGCCAAATGACGCTTCTCAATCGCCATGCCTCCATCCCTTCACGGATTACACGCACATGACATGAACCTCAGACCTTCTTGCAGCATACATGATGGAGTTGGCGACGAAGAAGGAATTGCAGGAGCCGCGTGGGACCGCGAGGACTGCCCACTTCGATCCGGATGAGTTCCTTAGAACGACAGACGACCGTGAACCATCTCCTCGACGGCTTCACGACGAAGCTCACGATCACCGAGATCTCGACGGAGCCAATCGACGACACCCTCCTCGATCCGGACGTGTTCTGTTGGACGGATCAGTGATGGCGGTTCAACAGTGGCGCAGCCCTTGCAGATTGAGAGCCGCGTCGCTCGCCGTCCAGTTGCGAATGGAAGTCGGAAGCGCGGCTGTTTTTCGTCTATTCTTCGCACTCGTGATCACTCCTACGAACACCTAGACATCCGTCCTTGTCCTGAGTGGTCAGCGACTGCTATACTGCACCTCTCGCCGAAAGGGGTGCCATGACCGGAGTGAAGGATCAGTCCCAGGCTTGGGCTAGTCGTTCCAATGAGATCGACTCGCGCATCGACAAGGAGACTGCAAGCCTGCTCTTCCTGCTGAAGACGATTCATGCGATCGAGAAGGAAGGCAAGGCAGCCACCATCGATGAGATCAAGGACCGGATGATTGCGAATGCGTCGTCGGGCAAGTACAAGCGAGATTCGATCCTTCTCATTGGAGTGAACGGGAGGCTGCCGAAGTCTCTCTGCCTAGTGACGCTCATGCGGTGGGTTAGATCTGACAGCAGTTCCGGCACCTTCCACGTCACGGACGAGGGTCTGAGGCGACTCGCGGATTCTACGATGCAGAAGCTCATCGAGACGCACGTCAGAGCATAGACCATCAGCCTCCGGATGATTATCAGAGACCTCCCGCACGGAAGAATCGTCCTAGAAGAACATGAGAAGAAGGTCATTGATTCTCCCCACTTCCAAAGACTCAGACGCATCCGTCAGCAGGCTCTTGCCTGCTACGTGTTCCCTCCTCTCCGAGGCGTCAGCCGGTTCGGTCATTCGCTAGGCACGGCACACCTCGCAGGAACTCTGGTGTCTCACGCTTTGGCGAACAGCACTGAGCATCATCGCCGGGAGTTCTTTAGGGCTGCTCGGAAGGAGACCCTTTCCATCTGGGATTCCGAGGGGGTTATTGGCGGCCATGAGCTAGAGAAGCAGGTCAAGGGAAACCACGAGAAGCTTGAGCGGTTCCTTGTTCGGTCGGTCCGACTCGCCGGTTTACTCCACGACTACGGGCACCTTCCCTTCTCGCATCAGTCAGAAGCCGCCGTAACGCCGTGCCTCGAGCAGATCCTCGGGAGTGAGTACAAGGACTACTATGAGTCGAGGATGAACTTCGAGGTCAAGTATCACGAGTATATGACTCTGAAGCTCATCGACCAAATCCCAGATGACACCTTGGCCAAGCCCTACCGCGTGATTGCCCGAGCACTCCTTAGCGGAGATCTGGCCTCCTCGCCGGCCCTTGCCGCGCTGGCTGCTCTCTTCGGGCGCGACATCGATATCGACCGATTCGAGTACACACTCCGGGATTGCGCCCACATGGGCAAAGACCTTGGAGGCTATGACTTCGACACGATCGCCCATGACGCCACAATCAGAAGGCTCCCTGGCAAGCGCTTCGCTCTGGTCGCGAAGGACATCGCCTTGGGACAAGTCGAGCGTTTCGTCTACGAGCGGTACTTCCTCTACAAGTGGGTGTACCGGCATCCTGATGTCAAGATCTTCGATGTCGCGATCGAGCGGGTCCTTTCTCTCATCGTGTCTCACGCAGACGAAATCGAGCTCAAGCAGGAAGACGAGGAGGAGGTCCGCCGGCTCCTCCACGACCTCCCGAAACGATTTCGGGCCAGCAACTTCCTTGAGAATCCCCACTTCGATGACATTTGGATGCTTGGGCAGCTGAGAAGGCTGTACTACGGGATCATCAAGAAGCCTCGTCTCAAGACGGTCACGTCTCTCGTCCGTGCTCTGCTTGAGGTCATGCTTGATCGTAGAGGACTCGCGTCGCCGCTCTACAAGGGCGATATCCAGTTCTACCAGTTCAGCCGGGACGCGCAGAGCCACTTCACGCGGCAAGTCGCGTCAAGCAAAGAAATCCTTGGCGCGTTCGCCTCACGCGATCGAGCGTGTTTCTTAAACTCCATCCGAGGCTTGATCCACTTCCCATCCTTGATTGAGAGACTCGAGCAGACCCTCACAGACGCATTGCTGAGCAGAGGATTGCCTGCGTACGTCGTCGTCGTCCCGCTGCCCCCGTTTCGAGTCTACAAGGGAGACGCATTCCTGATGGAGACGACAACACCTGATCAGAAGACCAAGCTGGAGGATCTGAAGGACATCTCCCCCTTCTGCCGGATGCTGGACGACACCCAGCGCCGGGACGCCGGCGTCTTTCTCTACGCTGTCTTCTCGGATCCCCCGACCGAGGAGTACGAGGCTGAGTGGAAGAAGATCGCGCCTGCCGTCCTTGGCGAGCAACTTGGGCAACTCTGTGAGAAACTCCCTCCGCTTGCCTACGTGATGGCAGAAAGCGTGATCGAGAAGGACTGAGCCCGGAGGGAATGGGCACCACTCCACACCGCTGGAGTTCGGGGTTCCGCAACGGCAAACTGGGGACACTCCGGCGCTGAGTTTGCGTCTTCATTCTTCGTGCTCTCGTCGCCCTGAAGACACCCGCGCGGACTTGGTCATCGGAGTCTCATGGCGTGTCTCCTGAACTGCACAGCGGGCTTCAGTGACAGGCCGAGCTTCTCAACGCATCCACAAGCACCCGGGTCGCACGGCAATCGTCTTCGTTGTACGCGAGGATGCGCTGGCGGATCGCGGGGTCGCCGGTCTCGGCCCACTGGTGAAACCACTCGATCGACGCGGCGCCGGAGGGGTCGGTGTCGCGCCACGTGAAGCCGAGGGACTTCGCCAGCGTCTTCAGCGAGAGGGACGTCGTCGGCCAGATCATGCGAGATCGAACGACGTCGGTGTACAGGTCGACGAACCGTTCCTCCTCGAACAGCGCGAGGACATCGTCCTCGCTCGCGACGTCCGGGTACCGGCGGGCGAGCGTCTTCCAGATCGTCCGCTCGTAGTGCGAGTAGTAGTAGGCGACGGCGCCTCGATGCTCCCGGACGTACACCCACGCGGCGGCGAACGCGTCGCGCTCGGCTTCGGCGATCGCTTCGTCGGCGAAGAACGGGACGTACCGCTCCGACGCTCCGTTCGTCCGCTCGACGAAGCCGTGCAGGTAGCAGAAGAGGCCGCGGAACGGGTCGGTCTCGACGTCGAAGAAGAGCTCGACGGGGCTCGACGGAAGCGTCACCGGTTCGGTGAAGTACGCGCCCGCCTGAGGCGCCTTCTGCAGAACGGCACGGGCGTGGAGCCTGCGCAGCGTCTTCTCCCCGATCCCGCGGATCGTGCTCGCGCCGCCCACGATCAGTTCGTCGAGGTCCGCCGCGGCCAGGTCGGCGACGGTCGCGACCGAGGGCGGGAACTTCGCCCGCGCGCTCGGCCCGAGCTCGGAGATCAGGGTCAGATCGTCGACGTCGACGATCTGGCGCTCGCAGTGGGTACGCCAGTGACAGAGACCGCAGGCGCTGATCAGGCCGGGCCGCGTCGTCACTCGCCGGTCGGCGATCGCCTCGACGTCGTCGAGCGCAGCGCCGTACTCGTCCCACATCGACGTCTTCCCCGTCTTCGTCCGTGGTCGGTCGAGGTCGTAGCTGACCTCGTCGCCGTGGATGTCCCAGACGAACGCGCGCTTCGCGTCGCCGAGGCCCTTCTGCCTGAGGAGATCCGCGTAGAGCGCGAGCTGCACCGCGTAGTGACGTTTTGGCCTCCCGGCGACGTCCTCGCTCGCCCCTTCGAGTCCCGCCCCGCTCTTGATGTCGCCGGGAACGTAGGCTTCACCCTCCCGGCGGAGGAGGTCGGGCTCGCCGACGAGGCGCCCGTGCACGATTCGGCCGCCGTAGATCAGGTCGACCCCGTCGGCCATCGCCTGCGCCGTCAGCTGCTCCCGGTCGGCCCACGCAGCGTCACGCAGGTTGAGAAACGGCACGTCGAGCCTCTCGACGGTCTCCTTCTCGAACGCGTCTCCCCGCTCCCAGAGGAGCTCGACGAACGGGCTCACGGCGTCGCGCTCGGCCGGATCGCCAAACAGATCGAGGTGGACGCGGTGCGGGCAGGTGGTGTGGTTGTAGAGCATCGACGCCGTGATCTTCATCGCACCCCACGGTAACACGCGGCGGCCCGCCGATCCCAGCGCCACGACCCGGAGAGGCGCTCGCGCTTGCCCGAGTTCTCCAACAGACGTATCCTTCGGCATTTCGCTCGGGGCGGTTTCCGCCGGCGCCGAGCGTTCGGAGGGTGACGTCGGTGAATGGCCTTCTCGCGACCGGTCTGGCCGTCTTGCTCGGCTACCTGCTCGGCGAACTCGTCAAGCGGTTCGGCCTCCCGCGGGTCAGCGGTTACATCCTCGCCGGTCTCGTTCTCAACCCGCACGTCACCGGGTTCGTGTCGACCGACTTCGTCGATTCGATGGGAACGACGACCGATCTCTCGCTGGCGATCCTCACGTTCGCGATCGGCGGGACACTGGCGATCGGCCCGTTGCGCGAGCTCGGGAAGAAGATCCTGTTCATCGCCCTCGGCGAGGCCCAGCTCTCCGCGTTCCTCGTCGCGGCCGGCTGCCTGGCCACGCTCCCGTTTCTCCTGCCGGAGTCCGAAGGCTTCGTGACGACGGTCGCCCCGCTCGCGATCCTCCTCGGCGCGCTGGCGTCGCCGACCGACCCGTCGGCGACCCTCGCCGTCGTCCGGCAGTACCGGGCGAAGGGGATGGTCACGTTCAGCATCATGGCGTCGGCCGCCCTCGACGACGCCCTCGGCATCCTCAACTACAGCCTGGGGATCGTCGTCGCGACGATCCTCGTCACCCACCGCATCAGCGGGGTCGGCGCGATCCTAGAGCCGCTGGTTTCGATCGCGGGCGCGCTCGGCGTCGGTCTCGCCAGCGGACTCGCGTTCCGGTTTGCGCCACGATGGCTCCGTGGCGAGACCCACGGCCTGAAGCTCGCACTCCTGCTCGGCACGCTCGGGATCTGCTACGGCGTTTCGTCGGTCCTCGGACTCGATCAACTCCTCGCGACGATGGCGATGGGGATGACCGTCGCCAACGCGACCCGCCGCCGCGAGCGGCACGAGATCTTCCACCTTCTCGAGGAGTCGGTGGAACCGGTGATCTTCATCATCTTCTTCACCGTCAGCGGGATGCTCCTCGACGTGCAGGTCCTGTTCGATCACCTGCCGGTCGTCCTCGTGTTCGTGGCGTTCCGCTCGACGGGCAAGCTCCTCGGCGCCTACGTCGGCGCGCGGCTGGGGAAGGCGTCCCAAGCGGTCCGCCGGTACACCGGGTGGGGCCTGATCCCGCAGGGCGGGATCGTCATCGGTCTCGCCCTCCTCGTGCAGAGGGAGGCGTCGCTCGCCTCGATCAGCCACGTGCTGCTGAACGTCGTCATCGGCGCAACCGTCATCCACGAGCTGATCGGGCCGTTCACGGCGAAGCTCGCAATCACCAAGTCGGGCGAAGCACAGGAGACCGGCTGATCCGTATTTGCAGGATCGCGACGCGCACGCTTCCGACCTGCAGAATCCAGGCAAGACCTACGATCCAGCCTGCTCGGCTCGCGCGCCTTGAAGAGGGAGGTTCGAGGCGCTAGGATACCCGAGAAACCAAACCGGTATCCATCGTCTCCGAGGAGGCAGACGTGAGCGCAGATGACCAGATCCTCTCCGCCGGACGCGAGATCCTGCTTGCCGAGGGGCTGCGGGCGATCACGACCAACGAGCTGGCCCGACGGGCGCGCGTCAGCAAGAAGACGCTCTACAACCTCTTCCCGTCCAAGGACGCGCTCCTCGAGGCGATCGTGGTCTCGTTCGTGGAGGCGAATCTCTCGCGCTGGGACGAGATCCTCGACCGGGACGCGTCGGCGATCGACCGAATCCTCGCCTCGCTACGGTTCATGAGCGAGTTCATGCCCCGAGTCCAGAGCCAGCTGTTGAACCAGGTGGAGACTGTCGCCCCTCAGCTCTGGCAAGAGATCGACGCGATCCGCCTCGAGCGCCTCGGGCGACTGAAAACGCTCCTGATCGAGGCGCAGGAGGAGGGCTTCCTCCGCGCCGACGTCGACCCGGAGCATTGGATCCTCCTTCTCACCGGCGCGATCCGATCCGTCCTGACACCGAAAACGCTGATGCAAACGGGTATTCCCCTGCTCGACCTCGTCCGGTCGGTCCAGACGGTCTTCTACGACGGGCTGCTGACGGAGACGGGACGGACGTACGTCGCAACGAAGGAGACCCCCCGATGACGAAACGAACCTGCCGTGCATTCGCTCTCAGTCTCACGCTCCTCGCCGTCGGACTGACGACCACCGCGCAGTCGATCGAAACCGGCGACGACGTGATCGCTCGGCTGCGAGAGAACGTCCAAGCGATCGAGGACCTCGATGCCGTCATCGTCGTCGAGACCTACGCCGACGGCGCGGTCGACCTGACGCAGCGCTTGCGACTCTCCGTCCTCCAGCCAAACCGGATGCGCCAGGAGTACCTCGCCCCCGACTACCTCGCCGGCAACTTGACGCTGATCGTCGGGGACGCGATGTGGATCTACATCGCCGCCGCTGACACCTGGTTCCAGGAGGATCTCTCCGAGCTGTCGTCGGCCGAGCAGCCGTGGCTCGTCTTTCGGCAGTACCTCCGCGACGTGGAGGACGAGTTCGGCGACTACGACTTCGTTCTCGAAGCGGTCGACGCGGAGGCCTTCCACCTCGTCGGCACCCCGACGACCGACGATGCGACGTACGGCCGGATCGAGTTGCGGGTCGACCCGGCGACGTTCGTGCCGACCCGACGCGTGCTCTATGACGTCGACGGGAATCTCCTCGTCGATCTTCACATCTTGGAGGTCGAGGAGGTCGCCGACGGGACCTACCTCGCCCGGCTGATGGAGACCTACGACGAGGACGGTGTACTCGCGAGCGTCATTCGCTACGAGGAGCTCGTCGTCGACGGCGGGCTCGATCCAGCGTTGTTCGAGCACTCCGAGGAGGCGGCCGGTGAATGATCGTTCCCCCGTTTTCGCCGCCGAGTCCCTGACGAAGCGATACGGGTCTCTCCGAGCTGTCGACGATCTCACCCTGTCGATCGCAGCTCGCGAGATCTACGGGCTCGTCGGGCCGAGCGGCGCGGGGAAGACGACGCTGATTCGGATGCTCTCCGGTCTGACCGTGCCGACCGCCGGGACGGCCCGGCTTCTCGGCGCGCCAATGCCGGCCGGACGGCGGACGGTCGATCACCGCTACGGGTACATGCCGCAGGAGCGCGCCGTCTACCGCGACCTGTCGGTCGCCGAGAACCTTCTCTTCTTCGGCCGTCTCTACGGGATGTCGCGCCGGCGGATCCGAGAGCGCACGACCGAACTCCTCGCGCTGATGCGGCTCGACGACCGCGGGCCGCAGCGGGCCGATCGACTCTCCGGCGGCGAGAAGCAGCGCCTGTCGCTTGCCTGTGCGCTCCTCCACGAGCCGGACGCGCTCCTGCTCGACGAGCCGACGATCGGCCTCGACCCGGCGCTTCGCCGCGAGTTCTGGGATCACTTCCACGAGCTGAACGAGCGCGGGCGAACGATCCTCCTGTCGACGCACTACCTGCACGAGGCCGAGTGGTGCGGGCGCGTCGGGCTGATCCAGCGGGGTCGGCTCGTCGCCGACGGGGCGCCAGAGGCTCTCCGCCGGGCGGCCGCAGCTGCGAGCGGCCGGGAGCGGCCGGACATGGAGGAGGTCTTCCTGATCCTGACCGGAGCGGCCGTCACCGGAGGTGTCTTGTGAAGGCCCATCGCATCTTCGCGGTCACCGAACGCGTCCTCCGCCAGCTGGCGCATGACCGGCGCGTCCTCGCGTTCATGCTCCTCCTGCCGGCCGTCGCAATGCTCCTGTTCGGCTACTCCTTCTCGGGCGACATCACCGACGTTCGCGTCGCATTCGTCGACGAGGACGAGACCGATCTCACCGCATCGATCCTCGAGAGCATGCAGGAGGACGATGCGTTCGCGATCACCGTTCTCGACCACGTTGACGACCCCGAGCGGCTCTTGCTCGACGAGGGCTACCAAGCCGTGATCCGCATCCCCGACAAGTTCACGAGCCTCTACTACGCGCACTTCGCGATGGGCGTGGCGACGAGCGCGCAGGGGACGATCGACCTGACGCTCGACGAGTCCGATCCGCAGATCGCGACGACGATCCGGATGGGGCTCGCCGACGCGGCGATGGATCTCGGCGAAGGCGGCCCAGTCGAGATCGACACGCGCGAGCTGTACGGCGTCGAGGTCCGGTTCATCGACTCGTTCGCGCCGGCGATCATGGGCCTCGTCGTCGCCCTGATCAGCACGGTGTTGACGCTCCTGTCGATCGTCCGCGAGAAGGTTGACGGGACGTTCTCGCGGGTCTGGGTCGCGCCGGTGCGACGGGCCGAGTTCATCCTCGGCTACGTCGTCGCGTTCGGGCTCGTCGCACTCGTCCAGTCGCTCGTGGTTCTGGCGATCGGAATCGGCGTCTTCGACATCGTGATCAACGGATCGATCGCGTGGGCGTTTGCGTGTGTCATCCTGTTCGCCATCGGCAGCGTCGGCCTGGGGACGCTGTTGTCGGCCCTCGCGCAGACCGAGTCGCAGGCGATCGTTTTCTTCCCGCTCGTCATCCTCCCGTCGGTGCTGCTGTCGGGGATGATGTGGCCGGTGCAGGCGATCCCGCGCCTGCTGCGCCCGCTGTCGTACCTCGTCCCGTTGACCTACTCCAACCGGCTACTGCGCGGCGTCATGGTCAAGGGGCTCGCGCCGTGGGAGGAGCCGGTCGGCTTCGCCGGCGTCCTCGTCTTCGTCCTACTCACGATCCTTCTCGCCAGCGTCGTCCTCCGCCAGTCAGCCGGCGAGCGGGAGTAGACGACGACACCGCCGCGAGTCGCAGTCTGTACACGAAGCGCGGCGTGACCAGAGCTGGACTTGCGGTGCGCTACCGCTCCCGAAGCGAAGCGGGCCGAGCGCAATCGGCTCGGCCCGCATCGATCCCAAGCTGTCTTCTTGTGCTACCGCCCCGAGTAGCGCGTGAACCGAGTCAGCCCTCTCTTGTAGCGGGGGTTGAACTTCACGCGGGCCAGGTAGAGACGTTCGCCCGACAGGTTGTTCGCAAGAGAAGAGCAAACGCCGAGCCCAGCACCGATCGCCGAAGTCGCCGCCCCGAAGAACCCACCGGTGATCGCCATGATCGCCGTCGTCGCCACCGCCTCGCCAAGCGTTGTCTTGCGGCACCGCTCGTATTCGAAGATCAGAGCACCCTGTTCTCTCGTCGCCGCAGCGCCGAAAGCCGTGGAGCAGAACAGCCCGACCAGCACAGTCGCTGCAACCAGCGCAACCCAGTGTCTCTGCATCGCAACCTCCTTGGTCCGCTTGCCAATTTCCATCCAAGACATACCATACCACTCAACTCTGCACGTCTATCACTCTATCCATCGTTTGTCAAGTGTTTGTCAAATGAAGCCACTGAACGGTGTCTCGCGTCGGAGACGGATCCCGTCACGTCGAGGCCGTATCCAACCTGCGCAACGTCAACGAACCGGTCACCCACACCGTCCCACGCCGCCGCAGGCTTGAGACAAGGCTTGTTCCCCGTAAACTAGCCAACTCTATCAGTCATCTCGTAGGAGGACGTCACGTGAACGGTTCGGTTCGACATGGCTTGTGTGTCCTGATTGCCGCGTCGCTTTGCGTCGCGGTCTGTCTTGGATCGTGCGGGGCGGGTGACGCGGCGCCAGATGAGATCTTCCCGGGCGACCAGTGGACGTGGGCCGAGTCCCCGGAGGCGCTCGGGTGGTCGTCGGAGAAGCTGGCGGACGCACGGGCCTACGCGGATCGGATCGGCACGGCGGCGGTGATGATCGTCGACGACGGGATCGTCGTGACGTCGTGGGGCGACCACGTGAAGAGCTATCGCTGCCACTCGATGCGGAAGAGCCTGGTCTCCGCGCTGTACGGGGTCTACGTTGACGAGGGTACGATCGACCTATCGAACACCCTCGCCGAACTCGGAATCGACGACGTGACGCCGCTCACCGCAACCGAGAAGCAGGCGACGGTCGCCGATCTCCTCCGGGCTCGTTCCGGCGTCTACCTCCCCGCCGCGGGAGAGGTCGCATCGATGATCGAGAAGCGTCCGGAGCGAGGAAGCCACGAACCGGGAACGTTCTGGTACTACAACAACTGGGACTTCAACGCGCTCGGCACGATCTTCGAGCAGGCAACGGGCGAAGCGTCGATCTACGAGGCGTTCCGCACCCGGATCGCCGAGCCGATCGGGATGCGGGACTACCGACCGGAGCGACTCGCCTACCACTACGTCTCGTACTCGATGCATCCCAACTACCAGTTCGACCTGTCGACCCGCGACCTCGCCCGGTTCGGCCTCCTCTTCCTGCGGGAGGGGCGTTGGAACGGCCGGCAGATCGTCTCCTCGGACTGGGTGCGCGAGAGCACGGCACCCTCGTCGCAGACCGGCACCGACAGCGGCTACGGCTACATGTGGTGGACGGGCACCGCTGGCGGGCTGTTCCCGCACGTCACCGTCGCCGGCGATGCCTACTACGCCGCCGGCTACCGCGGCCATCGCGTCGTCGTTCTGCCGCATCGCGATCTCGTCATCGTCCATCGGGTCGACACGTTCCGGCAGACGGACGAGGTCACCGACGAGGAGTTCGGGATCCTCCTCTGGCGGATCCTCGACGCGGCCGGCGGGACCGGCATCGGGGACGTGCCGTTCGTCGACTGGGCACCCGGCATTCGCCTCGCCGGCGACGACCTACGCGCCACGATCTCGGGAAGCCGGCTCTCCGGATGGGACGGGCCAGCACGCCTGACCGTGTTGAACGACGCCGACGGCGGGCTGTCGATCCTGGTCGACGGAACGGCGACGTTCGTCGGGACCTGGTCGATCGAGGGGAACGCGTACTGCGTCGACGTGCCCAACGCGGACCACTTCGGTGAATGCTTCGACGTCGTGCTCGACGGGGCCGATCTTCGGCTGTTCGGGTCCGACGGAACGATCGCTTACCGGTTCACGATCGACGCGCCCGCGCCGTAAGCTCGTTCCATCAGCTACCGAGGGCGTGAGTCGCGATCGCGCCTTGTCGATTGGCGGATCCGCCCGGCACGCGTCCGTTGAGCGCCTGCCGATCGGCCGGTACGCTCTTCGGGCAGCGACTCCGAGGAGGTCCGATGCAACCGATCACAGCCGGCCCGCTCCGCTACCCGACGACGCCCCGCAACGACCACGTCGACGTGCTCCACGGCACCCGCGTTCCCGATCCGTACCGCTGGCTCGAGGATGTCGATGCGCCCGAGACCGAAGCGTGGACCGAGGCGCAGAACACGCTCGCCCGGTCGGTCCTCGACGCCGTCCCGTTCCGCGATGGGATCCGCGAACGCCTCGAGGTTCTCGCGAACGTCGAAACCGTCGGCGTCCCGCGGAAGGCCGGCGGACGCCTCTTCTTCACCCTGCAGGGGCCGGACGCACGTCAGCCGTCGCTCGTCTGCTCGGAGGAGAGAAGTGACGACGTCCGCACCCTCGTCGACCCGGAGACCCTCTCCGACGACGGCACGGTCACCGTCTCCGACTTCGCGCCGAGCCCGTGCGGACGCTATCTCGCCTACGGGCTCGCCGAGGCGGGATCGGACTGGCAGATCTGGCGCGTGATCGACGTCGAGACGGGCAGCCACCTCGACGACCGGCTGGAGTGGCTGAAGTTCCCGGCCCCGAGCTGGCTTCCCGACAGCTCCGGCTTCTTCTACGCCGCATCGGAGCCGCCCCCGCCCGGCGAGGAATTCAAGGCCGCGGTCACCAAGCGAAGCCTCCGCTTCCACCGGCTTGGCGCACCGCAGGCTGACGACGAGCTGATCCACGAGCATCCGGACGAGCCGCAGTGGATGAGCTTCGGACACGTCACCGGAGACGGGCGGTTCCTCGTGATCACGACCTACCGCGGGACGTACCAGGAGAACCGCGTCAGCGTCGTCGATCTCCGATCGACCGACCGGACGGTCGTCGAGCTGATGCCCGCGTTCGACGCGGCATACACGTTCCTCGGCAACCGAGATCGCACCTTCTTCTTCCTGACGACGCACGACGCCCCGCGGGGCCGGATCGTCGCCGTCGACGTCGATCGCCCCGAGCCGACGGCGTGGGTCGAGTGCGTGCCCGAGTCGGGCGGAACGATCGAAGCGGCCGAGTGGGTCGAGGGGCGATTCGCCGTCTGCGCGCTGCGCGACGCGGTCGCCCGTCTCACCGTACACGCCGAGGACGGGCGCCTCGCTCACGAGGTCGACCTCCCCGGAGCCGGATCGATCCCGTGGCTCGAGAAGGAGGAGAAGGGAACGAGGATCTTCTTCTCGTACGGAGACTTCACCCACCCGAACGTCGTCCTTGCCCACGACACGGCGACCGCCGAGACGCGCCCGTTCCGCGCGTGGAATCTCCCGTACGATCCGGCGGCGTACGAGACCGAGACCCACTTCGTCGAGACGACCGACGGCGTCCGCGTGCCCGTCTTCCTGACGCGCAAGCGCGGCGTCGAAGCGGGGCCGGCAACGCCGACCTGCCTCTACGGGTACGGCGGGTTCAACATCTCGATGTCGCCGCACTTCAAGATCGACCACCTGTCGTGGCTCGATCTCGGCGGCCAACTCGCGGTCGCCTGCATTCGCGGCGGGGGGGAGTACGGCCAGGCGTGGCATCAGGCCGGGGCGAAGGAGAACCGCCCGAACGTCTTCTCCGACTTCATCGCCGTCGCCGAGTGGCTGGTCGAAACGAAACGCACGTCGATCCCGAAGCTCGCGATCTACGGGCGGAGCAACGGCGGGCTTCTCGTCGGCGCGTGCATGACCAAGCGTCCCGACCTGTTCGGCGCCTGCCTCCCGACCGTCGGCGTTCTCGACATGCTCCGCTTCCATCTGTTCACGGTCGGGTCGTTCTGGGTGTCGGATTACGGCTCGCCGGACGATGCGGCGATGTTCCCGATCCTTCTCGGCTACTCGCCGTACCACAACGTCGCCCCGGGGACCGCCTATCCGCCGACCCTCGTCACCACGGCCGACCACGACGACCGCGTCTTCCCGGCGCACAGCCACAAGTTCGCGGCCGCGCTGCAGGCGGCGCAGGGGGGCGACGCGCCGATCCTCCTCCGCGTCGATCTGCGCGCCGGACACGGCGTCGGCAAGCCGAAGGGAAAGCTCCTCGACGAGGTCGCCGACCGCTGGACGTTCGCGTTCGCCGCGTTGGGGGTCGAGCCGACGGTCTGACTACGCCGGGCTCGGCTCGGACAGACTCTCCATCCGGCGGAGCCGCCGGACCTGGCGGATCAGGAACGGAAGGACGATGACCGCCGAGGCGAAGTCGGCGATCGGGAACGCCATCCAGACCCCCGTCGTCCGGAAGACGGACGACAAGATGAGGACGCCGGGGATGATCAGGACGACGTCGCGCAGGAGTGAGACGGCGAGGGCGCGTCGCGCGAACCCGAGCGCCTGGTAGAGCCCGCCGACGACCGCCTGAAGCGTCAGTAGCGGGAGGACGAGAACGATGATCCGAAGCGCTCGCGCGCCCTCGACCAGGAGCACAGGGTCCGAGCTGAACGCGGCCAGGAACCCCTTCGGAATCAGCAGGAACAGCCCCCAGAAGATGCCCGACAGCGACATCGCCGCGGTGGCCGCGTAGCGGATCGTGGCGATCACGCGGGCGTAGTTCTTCGCCCCGAAGTTGTACCCGTAGATCGGCTGCGCCCCGTCGACGACCCCGAAGACCGGCATCCGCGAGAAGATGACGATCCGGTTGACGACGCTGAAGATGGCGATCGGGAGGTCGCCGCCGACCGCTCCGAGGGCGCGGTTGATGATCACCGTCGACACGCTCGACGCGAACACGCCGACAAACGACGCCGCCCCGACGCTCAGGATACGCCGCGTGGTCCGCGCGCTCAGGAGGAAGCAGCGCGGGCTGAGGGCGAGCCCCGACTTTCTCCGGAACAGGTTGACGACGTAGTAGGCGAGGCCGACGCCGGCGGAGATCACGGTCGCCCACGCCGCACCCGCAACGCCGAGACGCAGACCGAAGATGAAGATCGGATCGAGTCCGATGTTCAGCACGCCGCCAACGATCAGCGGGACCGTCGCCCGCGCCGCGTGCCCCTGAGCGCGGACGGTCGACGAGAAGATCGACGCCATCACCAGCGTGAACGCGCCGACAACGATGACCGAGATGTAGGAGAGCGCGTGCGGAAGGATTTCGTCGGTCGCTCCGGCGAACCGGGCCAGCCGAACCCGGTACAGGAACCCGACGACGGCGATGAGCGCGCTGACGATGACGCCGAGCGTGATCGTGTTGCCGAGCGTCCGTCGCGCCAGCGCCCGGTCCTTCTGGCCGAGGGCCCGCGACAGGAGCGACGCCCCCCCGACGCCAACGAGCTGGCCGATCCCGATGATCACGAGGAGGATCGGAAACGCGACCCCGATCCCGGCGATGGCGAGCGTCCCCGCCCCGTGGCCGACGAAGATCGCGTCGACAACGTTGTAGAACGCGAGGACGGCGAGCGAGACGACGGACGGCGTCGCGAGACGGAGGATCAGTCGCCCGATCGGCTCGGTTCCGAGCGCCTTCGTCCGGTCCACCTTGCTCATTCTGCCCCTCCCGTGTGGCGCCGCTCGCGATAGCGCGAGCGGCGAGGGCTCCGGAAGCCTGTCTGCAGAGGACCTGCCGCGCCCCGTCACCCTTCCACCAGCCGCGCCCGAATTATCTCAGGTTCCGCCGCACATCGCGAGCCGATCCGGCAGCTAGACGATCGGCGGCTAGCCGGGCGCCGGTGGGCGAACGAGCGGGAAGACCGTGAGATCGATCCCGGGAACCGCGCTCTCCGCGCCGACGCGGAACCCGAGGCGCTCGTAGAACGGGAGGACGGATCGATCCGTCGTCTCCGCGTAACACGAGGCGCGATCGCGGTCGAGGCGCGCCAGGGTCGGTCGCACGAGCGCCGCCCCGTGCCCGTGTCCTTGGTGATCCGGGGCGACCGCCAGGATGCTGAGGAACCAGTACGGCTCGCGCGCGTGCTCGCGACGAAGCTGCTCGTTGTGTCGGGAGACCTGCGTCATTCGCGCGATCGCGTCGGCCCCCACCGCGCGATACAGGCCGATGCCTCCGGCCAGGACCTCCCGCCACGTCGTCATCGACGCCGCCTCGGACGGAAGCCAGACCGCGATCCCGACCGGATCGGGCGCAGTCACGTGAACCTCGCCGAAGCGCAAGCCGTACCCGATCCGCATCCGAAACAAGGCAACCGCGTCGCGCCGCCGTCGCGATGCGTCGGGGAAGAAGCGAACGACGTGGGGCGCGTTGAGGAACGCCCGCGCGCACAGGTCGGAAGCTGCCTGAAGATCTCGCCGTCGAAGTCGCTCGAGGCCGTGCGGTTCCATGGCAAGATCGTACGAGACGGCCCTCCCGCGACGCGAATCGCGCGCTGGAGCAACGACTACGGCGCGTCCATCCCTTCGAGGAACTCGAGATAGTCCGAGTCGGTCGACAGGACGATCCGCGTCCCCCCGGCCAGCGCGGTCCGGTACGACTCGAGCGTCCGCCAGAACCGGTAGAACTCCGGATCCTGGTTGTACGCCTCGGCGAAAATCTCGAGGGCTCGCGCGTCGCCCTCGCCGCGCACCTTCTCCGCGTCCTTCCGCGCGTCGGCAAGGATGATCTCGGCATCCCGGTCGGCGGTGGAGCGGATCTCTCTCGACTGCTCCTCCCCCTCCGCGCGCAGCTGCGCCGCGATCCGCTCGCGCTCGGAGCGCATCCGCTCGAAGACGGCCTGCTCGATCTCGGTCGGCAGGTCGGCCCGCTTGATCCGCACGTCGATCAGCACGATGCCGAATTCCTCAAGCTTGGCGCGGCTCAGCTCGGTGACCTGTCGCAAGAAATCGAGCCGCTTCTCGGAGACGATCTCGTCGAGCGTGTTCTTGGCGAGGATGTTGCGCAGGTCGGAGTAGACGATGTCGTCGATCCGGCTCTGTGCGTTGCTCAACCGGCCGCCGGTCGCCTCGATGAACGCCTTGGGATCGCCGACGCGCCAGATGGCGTAGTTGTCGATCACGAGCCGCTTCTGATCCGACGTGAGCACGTCGCGCGGCTGGATGTCGTAGTTGAGAACCCGATCCTCCAGGTAGACGACGCTCTGGACGAACGGGATCTTGAAGTGCAGCCCCGGCTCCTCCACGATGCGGACGATCTCGCCGAAGCGCAGGACGGCCGCCTTCTTCGTCTCGTCGACGGTGAACGTGAACAGGTTGTAGGCGATGATCAGGACGACGACGACGATGACGAACGCGATGACCTTCTTCATTCGCCATCACCCCCCGCGCGATCGAGATCGAGCAGTTTGAGAACCCCACCGGCATCCTCGGAGAGGATCGTCTTCTCCATCCCCGGGAGGATCTCCTCCATCGCCTCGATGTACAGGCGGGTTCGCGTGACCTCCGGGCCGAGTTCGTACTTGGCGAGAACCTCGACGAATCGGGCGACGTCTCCCTCGGCTCCCTTGATCCGCGTCTGCTTGTACGCTTCCGCCTGGTTGCCGATCTCCTGTGCCTGCCCCCGAGCGCGAGGGAGGATGTCGAGCGCGTACCTCTCGGCTTGGTTGATCAGCTTCTCCTTGTCCTGTCGCGCGCTGTTGACGTCGTCGAACGCGCTTACGACCTCGCGCGGCGGCTTCACGTCCTGCAGCTGAACGTTGGCGATCCTGATCCCCGCGCCGTAGGTGTCGAGGAGCGCCTGGAGCGACTCGAGCGTGTCCGCGCCGATCACGTCACGCTGCTCGGTCAGGGTCTCGTCGAGCGTGCGCGTGGCGACCTGCTCTCGAAGGATTGCCTCGGCAGCCTGCTTGACGATCGCACTCGGATCGATCAGGTTGAATGCGAACAGCTCCGCCTCCTTGACGAGGTACTGGACAACGATTTCGACGTGCGTGATGTTCCCGTCCCCGGTCAGCATCAGCGCCTCGGTCTCGACCGTCTGGTAGCGGGGATTCGGTGGCGGAGAGACGGTGCGGAAGCCGACCTCCTCCTTGCGCACTTGGAGGATGTTGACCGATACGACGCTCTCGATCGGCGAGGGAAGATGGTAGTGCAACCCCGGATCGACGGTGGCGACGTAGCGGCCGAATCGCTTGACGAGGCCGACCTCGGACGGGCCGATCGTGTAGATCCCGGTCGCGAGGTAGACCGCGATGACGATCCCGATCACGATCCAACCGATTGCGCCCGACGCGGACAGAAACCGACGGCGGGGCGACGGTTCCGCCTCGTCCCGCGTTCGTTGCGGATCCAGCAGACGATCGATGAAGTCCGACATGTCGCACACCGTAGTGGAGGGCTCCTCGATTCGCAAGGACGGAACCGGAACGCCTGACTCAGCGGCTGGCGTGCACCGTCGTCCTGGCGTAGGCTCGACCTCCTGCCGATACGCGGGAGGTGAGGGACATGTGGAAGCTCTTGCTGGCCGGATTCGCCGTTGCCGTCGGCCTCGGTGCGTTCGCCATCTGGACTGCAAACGAGCGCTTCGATCGGGCGGTCGATCGGCGGATCGGGGACCTGCTCGCCGCCGGTCGATCCGAGGCGCACGTCGTGACCGACGCAGACCTTGCGACTCTGCCGGAGCCGATCGCACGGTGGCTGCGCCACGCCGACGTCGTCGGGAAGCCGATCCCGGCCTCCGTCCGGCTTCGGCAACGGGGGCGGATCCGCCAATCGCCGGAGAGCCCGTGGATGTCGTTCCGCGCCGACCAGTACTACACGATCGACCCGCCCGGCTTCATCTGGCGCGTGTCGGCGTCGATCCCGCCCGGCGTCTTCGTCCGCGGATTCGACGCCCTCGAGGACGGCCGCGGCGCGATGCGGATGAAGGCGCTTGCGCTCTTCTCCGTTGTCGACGCGAACGGCCCGACGATCGACCAGGGCGCGGCGCTCCGCTACCTCCAGGAGACGGTCTGGTTCCCGTTCGCGGCGCTGTCGCGGTCGATCGCGTGGGACGCGATCGACGCGTCCCGGGCCCGCGCGACCCTGTCGATCAACGGCGAGACCGTCTCGGGCGTCGTTCACGTCGACGAGGCCGGCTGCGTCACCCTGTTTGAGGGGCTCCGATACCGCGACGAGGCGCCGGCACCGGCGCTTCGCCCGTGGCAGGCGGTGACGCGCGAAGACCGAGGGATGTCGGGGATCCGAGTCCCGACCGCCGGAGAGGGCGTCTGGGTGATCGACGACGGGCCGTTCGTCTACGTCGAGCTTGAGATCCTCGATCTGGAATACGACGTGCCCGAGATCTACTTGCGATGACGCTCGCCTACGCGTCGACGTCCGCAGCGAGCGTCGGCTGAAGCGATCGAGGGGCCACGTCGATCGTCACCGCCTCACCCCGCTTCGCCGCGTACATCGCCCGATCGGCCCGCGAGAGGACGCTCTCCATCGACTGGCCCGCCTCCGGCACCCAGTGCGCGATCCCGATCGCCAACGTCACCGGCAGGTCGAGCGGGAACTTCGCCGACCGCCACTCGGCCATTCCCGCGAGAATCCGCGCTCGGACGATCTCGGTCTGGCCGTTCGTCTCGGTCAACAGGACGAGGAACTCGTCGCCCCCGTAGCGGACGACGATGTCCGACTCGCGCACCGTCCGCTGCAGCACGTCCGCGACTCCCTGGAGCACCTCGTCCCCGGCCGCGTGCCCGAACCGATCGTTGATCTCCTTGAAGCGATTGACGTCGATCATCAACACGCCGATCGGATGGCGGTATCGCCGGGCACGGCAGACCTCGGAGTCGAGGATCGAACGGAGGGTGTAGCGATTGAACAGCCCGGTGAGGGGGTCGTGGCGCGCCATGTACGTCAGCTCTTCCTCGGCCCGTCGCTCGGCGGTGATGTCGTGCAGCGTCCCTTCGTAGAAGACGACGGCGCCGTGCTCGTCGCGGATCGCGCAGCACGCATCCCGAACCCAGATCGTCTCCCCGTCGAGCCGTCGGAGCTGAGTCACGTAGTCCGAAACCACCGGCTCATCGGCGAACAGCGACTGCTGACGCGCTCGATCGGCGGGATCGACGTACAGCTCGGCGGTCCGCTTCCCGAGGAGCGCCGTCTTGTTCGGATAGCCGAGGAGCTTCACCAGCGCGGGATTGGCGTCGACGATCTGTCCATCGGGCGTCGTGATGTACAGGCCGATCGGAACGTTCTCGAACAGCTCGCGATAACGGAAGATCGCATCGTCGATCGTCCGCTCGGACGGCCCGTCGCCACGCGCCTCGGGATGCCTCGAACGCTCGATCCCGCGGTTTCCCTGCATGATGATATCGTCCCTTCGACGGAGAGATAGACACTACTCCCTTCCCAATCGATCCGCAAGGCGCAATCCCGTCAGTCGGAGGGAGCGCCGTGGAATCCCGCGTAGGCTGGGTCCGGCGTACAATCGCGCCAGATCACAAGTGCAGCCGTCCGAAAGGAGCTCGATGAGACCGACGATCCTGCGCACGAACGCCACCGCCGTCTACCGATTCCTGAGCCTCCTCCGCGCCCGACTCGCCGACGGCGAGGAACTCACGGGAAGGACGATCCTCGACTGCGGCGCCGGGGGTCGGATCCCGCCCGTCTCGGTCTTCGCCGAGCAGGGGATGCGGACGTTCGGAATCGACATCTCCGTCGCCCACCTCGAGGCGGCCCGCGCGTTCGTCGAGGAGACGGGGCTCGACATCGACCTGCGCGAAGCCGACATGCGCGAGCTCCCGTTCCCGGACGCCACATTCGACTACGTCTACGAGCACTTCTCGATGTGCCACCTCAGCAAGGCTGACACCGCGACCGCGATCGGCGAGATGCGCCGCGTCCTCAGGCCGGACGGAATGGCGTTCCTCGGCGTGATCTCGGCCGAGAGCTGGCCGCCGTCCGCCTACGGCGAGGAACGCGCGCCGGGCGAACGCTGGATCGTCGAGGGCGGCGAAGAGAGACGCCACACGATGTTCACCGACGAGGAGTCCGCGAACCTCGTCGCCGGGTGGGACATCGTCGCCAAGGAGCGGATGGCCTTCCACCACGGCGGGGATGAGATCTCGGCAGAGGCGTGGGACGAGCTCCGTGCGGAGTCGACCGTTCCCTTCACCGCCGAAGCGTGGGCGCGGGAGTACGCGCGGCGGAGCGACTACGTTCGATACGTTCACGCCTACTACTTCTTGGAGAAGCCCGGCGACTGACGCCCCCACACCCGGAGTGCGCTTGCGTGCTTCGCAACTCGCCCTGCATCATCTCCAAGGGGAGGCGGTCTGATGCGAGTTCTCGGAATCGTCGGCTCGATGCGGAAGGGACGGAACACGGAGACGCTCGTTCGGAGGGTTGTCACGGAGATGACGACCCTCGAACCGTCGCTCGAAGCGGAGTTCGTTCACACCCCCGATCTGACGTGCCATCCGTGCCGCGTCGTCTGTCACGAAGTCCACTGCTCGGCGCACCCGTTCCGATGCTCGATCGAGGATGACGTCATCGACGTCCTCGACAAGATGAGACGTGCCGACGCGGTCATCCTCGGCGCGCCGCACTACTTCCGCGGCCCGCCGGCCGGCTTCCACACCATGATCGAGCGAATGCAGTCGATGGCCTTCTTCCACGAAGCGGCCGGACACACCCCCGAAGGATTGCCGTTCGTCGACAAGCCGTGCGGCCTCGTCGCCGTTGCCGAGTACTCGAATCCCCACGCCCTCCTCGAGTACCTGCACGATTTCTGCCTGCTCCTCAAGATGCGGCCGGTCGAGCTGCGTGCGTTCCCCTACCTCGGCGTCGGCGGGCACGGCGACCTCGAGCGAGACGAGATCTTCCACCCGTTCGAACGCGCGAAAGACCTCGCCGAAGCCCTCGTCACGACCGTGCGAGCGAGCTGAGCACCGCAGCAACCACTGAAGGCCTCGCACTACTCGGAGCTGCAGACTCCGCCCAGTCGCTCGATCGCTCGGTCGAGTTCGTCGAGGACGATCGGGTCGGTCTCGGTCGCGCGGGCGGCGGCCAGCGCCGCCGCGCTCCCCGCGTCGCCGATCCGGCCGATCATCATCACCGCGCGCCAGCGAACTTCGTAGGACGGGTCGTCGCGGACGGCGTCGAGGAGAGCGGCGAGGGCGATCGGGCCGCCGATCCAGCCGAGGGAGAGCGCCGCCTCCTGGCGAACGTCTTCTGATGCATCGCGCAGCAGGGCCGCCAGCCGCGCCGGCGTCTCGTCGTTCCAGATGCGGCCGAGCGCGTTGACCGCCTCCCACTGCTGCCAGCCGGCTGCATCGAGTCCGCGATGCAGCGTGGGGACGGCTTCGAGCCCGCCGAACAGGCTGAGAGCGACGGCCGCGTTCCAGGAGAGGGTCGGGGCGTCGCCGGCGAGCACCGCGACAAGACGGGCAGCGACCGTCCCGTCGTCGAGGCGCGCGAGGGCCCAGTTCGCGCGCCAGCGGGCGTGAACGTCAGGATCAGTTGTCGCCATTCCGAAGACAGCGTCGATCCCCCGCGGATCGTCGAGAAGGCCGAGGAGGTTGACCGCCTCCCAGCGCACGGTCGCGTCGTCCGACGCGGTCGCCTCGATGAGGAGCGGGACGACAGCGCTTCCGAGGGCGAGGAGGCGCGCGCGCGCGTCGGCACGGTCGTCCGCACGCGCACTCCCGAGCTGCGCGATCGATCGCCGAGCGACCGCGTCCGGCGCCTCCTCCGCGCCGGGTGCGGTGACACTGAGCGTGAACGCAATCGTCGCGCACGCGACGATCAGGCGCCAGAGGCCGGGGCTCCGTGTCACGGCCATCCACCCACTCCGTGCGGCATCGGCGTGCCTACATCAGGATCATCACCGTCGACAGCGGCACGCGCGACGCGGTGCCCTCGCCGTTGTCGTTCGATTGCGTCACCTCGCACCAGTTAGGCCAGGTGCTCCCCCAGCCGTCCTTGACGACGAGGAACGAGCCGTCGGGATTCGCGACGGTGGTGTCGAGGTACCACGGATCGGTCACGCCCGGCGTCCAGGCGTCCCGACCGAGCCAGTAGATGCGGACGGTCGCCCCGCCGGCGACGGCGTCCGCCGCACCCTCGACGGTGGCGACGTGGTCCTGTGCGCTCGCCAGAGCGGGATCGACGGTCAGCGTGATCAGCGCAGCGTTCGGCTCGGGCGGATACCCGAGGAGGAGGTCGAGCTTCGCCTCGATACGCCGGTTGGAGCAGCGGATCGCGTCGAGTTCGGCCTCGATCCGATCGAGCTTGGCCTCGATCTTCCCGAGGTTCGCACCGATGTTGATGATCAACTGGTTGATGTTGATCACCAGCTGATTGATGTTCACGATCAACGGATTGATGTTCACCGTGACCTGGTTGATGTTGATGACCAGCTGGCTGAGGTCGACGATGAGGGCGTAGATCTCGGTGATGGCAACGTTGATCTCGGTGATCGTCACGTCGGGGGGCTGTTGCAGGAGAACGTCCAGCTTCGCCTCGAGCGACGCCAACAGGTCCTCAGTCCACGGCTCGTAGAGCAGCTGGTCGAGCTTCGCCTCGAGCGTGGCGATCATTTCCCACAGGTTCGATTCGTGTCGTGGATTCGTCGAGAACGGCTCGATCCGAATCGGCCAGCCGACGGTGAGCTCACCGAGCCACCAACCGAGGCTGTCCAGCTTCTCACGGAACTCGTCGAGCGTCCGTCCGACCGCGTCGAGCTTCGCCTCCAGCTTGGCGAGGTCCTCGGTCACGTCCTCGGTCGGCCCACCCGGAAGCTCCCAGTCGATCCCGGGGATGCCCCCTTCGGTCGGATCAGGCCCAGGGAGACCGGCGATCCCCTCCAGGGGAGGAACTGAAACGTCTTCCGGCCGAATCGGCGTGAGGCCGGAGACGCCCTCCCCGGTCAACGTGACCGTCTGCCGGCTGATCTGAAGAGGACTCCCGCCCTGCGCGACGATCACGAAGCTCCCGGTGTACGCCTGCGCCTGCGTCGGAGAGAAGAACACCTGGAACGTGATCGACTGCCCCGGAGCGAGCGTCACCGGGAGGTGCGGCCAGCCAGCAAGATCGAACGGTCCGGCTCCGCCGGTCAGCGCGATCTGCGTCACCGTCATCGCCGCTTCGCTCGTCTCCACCACCTTGAACGTGTAGTTCGCCGTCGCCGTCGTCCCGACGGGCACGGGTCCGAAGTCGAGCGAGCGCCCGGATGGGCTGCCCTGAGGAAGCCAGGGAAACGTGAACTGGCCCCAACCGACGAGGCCGACGACCACCAACACCAACGCGAAGCCCACGGCCCCGCTCCACCGTCTCCGTGCGTTCATCGCAGTCACCTCCGAACAACACGCATCATCAGAGCATGAGAAGGAACCAATGTCAAGTTGCGGTAGTCTCATCGTTCATCGACCTACAGGAAACCCTTCGTGGCGCGCCAGGATCGAGGATCCACGTCGCCGACGGAGTCGCCGGCGTCGTTTGCTTGAATCTCGCCCGATCCGCTAGAAAAGGGCGATCTCCAGGAGGTGCCGCATGCCGCGCTCAGGTCACGTCGTCCGCCGGTCGGTTCTCATCGCTCTGGTCGTCGCTCTCGGAGGGGCGCTTGGCGGCACGCTCTCCGGCGATCCATCGCCGGAGCCGTCTTGGGAGCGGCTGTTCGGACCTCCCGGTGGCTATGTCGAGCGGTTGGCGCTCTGCCCAAGCGCCCCAGACACGATCTACGCCAGCGGGTCGCCCGAGGGGATCTACAAGACGACGGACCGGGGGGACTCCTGGTCCCTCCTTCGGCTGCCCCACGGAGGCGTCAACGCCGCGATCCTCCTCATCGATCCGCGCGATCCGAACGTCGTCTACGCCGGATACGAAGGCCTCGCCAAGAGCTCCGACGGGGGGCGAACGTGGCGGCCGATCGCGCATGCATTCGCCGAGCAGATCTGGATCCAGGAGTTCGCGTCCGCGTCCGACAACCCAGACACCTTGTACGTCGCGGGAGCGCGGCACGATCGAACCGGCTGCGCCGTCTACCGTTCGACCGACGGCGGTGAACGGTGGAGCGAGATCGGCCCGCGGTCGCTTCCGGGCGGAACCGACGTCGGCGGCTTGGCGATCCAGCGGGGCGGCGTGCTGTTCCTCGGGATCAACGACCGCACGTTCCGGTCGTGGGGTGCCGGCCGGGTCTTCGTCTCCCGCGACGACGGACGGACCTGGAGCGAGACCGACTACGGGACGACGGAGGATCGGTTCATCTGGAGCCTGCTCGTCAACCCGTGGGCGTCCGCCGAGGTTTGGATCTCGGAGGGACCGCTTCACAACGAGGGCATCGGCCAGCCGCTTCTCTTCCGATCGGCGGACGACGGCCGCCGCTGGACGCCCGTCAGGATCAACGCCCACGGTTGGGACAGCACGCAGGTTCGCGTGATCGGCGCCGGCCCCGACGGATCCGTCTACGTCGCCGCGGGGAGCAACCTCCTCGTCGCCGAGAACGAAGGTCGCCAGTTCACGAATCGCACCCCGCCCCAGGACCGGATGAGCGGCGTCGACTTCTTCGACATCGTCGTTCACCCGAGCGATCCCGCTGTTCTCTACCTTCCCCTCCGCGCGAGCGGGATCGGCTACTCGGAGGACGGGGGGCGTACGTGGACCCGCCGCGACGACGGGATCGCGTCGATCAGCGCCAACCTGATCGAGACCGACCCGTTCCGGCCGGGCACCGTCTACGCGTCGTCGATCGAGGGGCAGGGGGTCTACCGTTCCGACGACTACGGCGCGACGTGGACCGGATCCCTCGCCGGGATCACGCACCCGTTCGGAGACGAGATCGTCCCCGATCCGCATCACGACGGCGTCGTCTACTTCATCGCCGACGTCCCGCACGTCTTCCGCAGCGACGATCGCGGCGACACGTGGACGTCGTGGATCGATCCGACCGCGCCCGGCGGGTTCAACTTCGGTTCCGTCTACGCGCTCGCCCAGGGGCGCGACCGAAATCGAATCTACGTTGTCGACAACGGATTCGGGATCTTCCGCGGCGACGGCGGCGCGTGGACGGGCCACTGGGACTGGCGCTTCCTCCGCAGCTCGGAGATCGACTACACCTACACCCTCGTCGTCGATCCCGCCGACGAGGCGATCGTCTACTCCGGCTGCTCCTCGAAGCCGTTCCAGGACTACGCGATGATCCGCCGCTCCGCCGACGGGGGCGACACGTGGACGACGGCGCTCACGATCGACGGCGCCGATGCGGTGACGTCGATCGACGTCGACGAGGGTGCCCCGGAGCGCGTCTTCGCCGCGTCGACGAGCCTGTCCGGTGGCGCGATCTGGCGGAGCGACGACCGCGGCCGGACGTGGCGCCGACCGAACCCCACGTTCGACTTCACCACCGTGCACACGTTCGCCACCGCCCCGAGCGATCCGTCGATCGTCTACACCGGCGTCTGGGGAGGCGGAACGTTCGTCACCGCCAACGGCGGCGCGCACTGGGCGAAGCTCGACGCTCCCGAAGCGTTCTCGGCGGCCGGGATCGCCGTCGACCCGAACGATCCACAGACGATCTACGTCGCCGATCGGACGACGCCCGCCCTCTACCGGAGCCACGACGGCGGCGACTCGTTCGAAGTGCTCTTTGCGGCCGACGAGCGCTTCGCGCGGCTGATGGGTGTCACGATCGATCCGGCGAACCCCGATTGCCTGTACACGATCGCGATGAAGCGCCCCGATCCGATCGACCGTCACCCGGGGATGCGCGGAAGCCTGTTCCGGGTCGAGTCCGGCGAAGCGACCGACGTCACCGGAGACCTCCCGCGGATGCCGCTGTCGATCACGGTCGATCCAGCCGACTCGGCGACGCTGTATGCCGTTCTTCACGGGTACGGGATCTTCAAGTCGACCGACCGCGCGGCGAGCTGGACCGAGATCTCGGGGCCGGCGAGCGGCCTCCCGCACTCCGGCTTCCTGTCGATCGTCGTCGATCCGCACGACGGCGAGACGCTCTACCTGATCGGCGGTTGCGACGTCCGGTTCGGCTCGTTCGCTTCCGCCGGCCTCGACCCGGACCTCGTCCACGGCGTCTACCGGAGCGACGACGGCGGCCGGACGTGGACCTCGGTCAACGCCGGCGTCCTCGGAGCGGGGAGCGGGACCGTCAAGTCGCTCGCCTTCTCGGCGGAGGATCCCGACCTTCTCGTCGCCGGCGCCGAGAGCGGCCTGTTCGTGTCGACCGATCGCGGAGCGTCGTGGACGCGAGATCGCTCGCTCCCGTTCCCGGCCCTCGGCGGGGCCGTTCTCGCCAGCGATCGCGTCTTGGCGATGACCAACGGGGCCGGCGTCTTCCGCGGGACGCTGTCGCGGGACGGATCGATCGCGTGGGGGTCGGAGTCGGTCCTCTCGATTCGGGTCTTCTTCGCCCAGGTGATCGTCGACGCCTCGAACCCGGGCACCGTCTACGCGAGCGGGTATCCGGGCGGGATCTTCAAGTCGACCGACGACGGCGCGACGTGGCACGAGGCGAACTTCGGGATGACGAGCTTCGCCGTCGACGATCCCCTTCGGCAGGGCTACTACGCGTTTGCCCTCGCCGCGTCGGATCCGTCCGTTCTCTACCTCGGTCTCTACGGGCGCGGCGTCTACAAGAGCGTCGACGCGGCCGGAACCTGGATGCCGGCGAACGGCGTCGACGGCACGATGGTCGACCGCTACGTCACCGCGCTCGCCGTCGACCCGGAGGACGCGGACCGCGTCTTCGTCGCCACCGAGAACGGGGTCCTTCGAACCGACGACGGCGGCCAGACGTGGCGGAGCGCCGACGACGGCCTGCCGACGACCGACGTGCGCACGATCGCGTTTACGCCGGCCGGGGAGCTGTTCGCGGGAACGCGTGGGTACGGACTCTTCCGATACCTGAACGGCCAATGGCGGGTGCAGAATCCGGTCGGCGAGTGGGGCGTGATCTGGCCTATCTGGGACGATCGGCCCCGCTATCAGTACAGCGACATGCTCTTCCACCCGACCGACGAGGATCGCCTCCTGTTCGGCTCATTCCCGGCCGGAATCTACGCGTCGGACGACGGCGGTCGTTCCTGGAGAGAGAGCAACGTCGGATGGACGTTCGACGGCGTCTTCTCGCTCGTCTCGCATCCGGAGAATCGTGAGATCGTCTACGCCGGGACGTACAACGGCGTCAATCGGTCGCTCGACTTCGGCGGACGCTGGGAGACCTGGGACGCCGGGTGGCCGCCGGAGCAGTGGGTGTTCACGATCGCGTTCGATCCGCGCGATCCCGACGTGATGTACGCCTGCTCGAAGAACGGAGAGAACGAGGGGACGGGGCGACCCGGATTCCACGGAACGGTGATGAAGTCGCTCGACGGCGGCGCAACGTGGTTCGCAATCACCGACGGCCTCTCGCTCGACCAGGAGTTCTACGACCTCGTCGTCGATCCGTACAATCCCGACGTCGTCTACCTCGCCGCGCAGGCGGAGGGAATGTTCGTCAGCCGGGACGCCGGCGCATCGTGGACGCGGTGGAACGAGGGCCTCGACGGACGGATCCCGGCGACGGACGGGAACAACGTCACCCGCGTCCTCGCCCTGTCGGCCGACGGCCGCTACCTCTACTTCGGAAGCGAGGGGGCGGGCGTCTTCCGACGCGAGATCCACCCGGAGGTGTTGACGCAAACGAACGATGGCGCCTAGCCGGACGGCGCGAGAGGGATGCCTGTTCGCCCGGTCTCCTCGTCAGCCCGCGTCGCCGCCGGACTCGTCGATCTTGGAGAACGGACAGGCGACGATGCAGTTGGAACACGCGGCCGTGTTCTCAGCCCAGAACGCGTAGCACGCGTCCGCATCGACCGCCCATCGCAGGATGCCGGGGTTGTTCGACGGGCAGGCGACCGCAAACGACGGCTCGGGCTCCCGGCTGATCGCGCCCGCCTCGCACGCGTCGGCGCACCGTGTACACGTTCGGCAGGCGTCGGTCAGGCCGAAGTCGACCGGCCGATCGGGCGCGAGCGGAAGGTCGGTGAATACTTTGCACAGACGGATGCACGATCCGTACTCGCGCGTCGTCAGGATCCCGTTTCGCCCCATCTGGCCGAGTCCGGCGTCGATCGCGAGCGGGATGCTGAGCGCGGTGTCGTTCCCCATCGGGATCGCGCGATAGCGGAGGTTGCGGATGAACTCGGCGACGCAGGCGATCGTGAACGCCATCTTCGAGTAGCCGACCCCGGTTCCCGCCTCGGACCGGTACGCGGGCGACGTGCCGATCGCCGTCTTGTCCATCGCGATCGCCATCACGACGGCGCGATCACACTCCTCCGGGACCTCGACGAGATCGCCGCTTCGATCGTGCGAGTAGATCCACGTTCGATCGACCTTGCAGACCCCGACCAAATCGGCGCCGAACAGCTTCGCCGTCTCCTTGACCTGGCGGGTCATCTCGGCCGGATCGTCGACCTCGTACCGATCGAATCGCTGCAAGCTCGGATCGACCTGCCCGAGCCGCCGCCACGAGAAGGCGCCGCCGAAGCAGTCGTGAACTGTCCACGAGGCGAGGAGTCGCGCGTACTCGACCCGCGAGTAGCCGCGCTCGCCGGCCGCGATCTTCTGCGCTGCGTCGTCACGGTAGTCGGTGTGGTAGAAGTCCGCGTCCCGATCCCAGTGCATCCGCCCGAAGACCGTCTGCCGCTCGTCGAACCGTCCGTGTGCGGCCGGATCGACCGTGTACGGCGTTCGCTTCGTCTCCTCGCTCACGGTAGACCCTCCTCGCTCGCGTCGCCCGACGTGGTTGAGGGATCGTAGACGCCGTCGCGGAATCGCGCAAGGAGATGTTCCGAGGGCAGGCCGCCTCAGGTCGTTCGTGCTTCGAGGAGGCGCCGCGTCTCGGCGACGAGATCGTACGTGTTCGCCAGCGTGTGAACCGCGGAGAGGTGGTCGGCCTTCCACGCCAAGTGATCGTCGCCGGCCGCCATCACGAGGTGCAGCGCGGCGGCCTCGACGCTCCGGAACCGGAACGGGCATCGGTCGAGCACACAGGAGACCGACAGCGTCGGCTGGGCCCAGTCGGCGAACGATCGGCCGAGATCGAACGCTTCGGCGAGTTTCGCCTCGTCGTCGCGGACGTGTCCGCGCGCCGCGTGGAAGCGAACGACGTGGTAGCCCATCCCGGCCCAGCCGGCGATCGACTCGAACGTCTTCAGCATCAGGCCGACGCCGTACGGATCCTCGGCGAAGTACGCCGTGAGAACGACGAGATCCTTCGTCGGCAGGGAGTGGTCGCGACCGAACGTCAGGGTCGGGTGCATCCGATCGACGAACGCCTTCATCTGCGCGCAGACGTGCCACCAGTAGACGGGCGCCGCGAAGACGACGAGATCGGCGTCGCGAAACGCGGGGAGAACCCGCTGGAAGTCGTCGTCGAGGGCGCACCCTGCGTACGGGGGCTTCAGGCATCGATCGCACGCCTGACACGGACGGATCTCGAGGTCGTTCAGGCGGAACTCGACGATGTCGTCGTGGCCAGCGGCACGGAGGCCGGCGGCGAGACGATCAGCCATCGTCGCCGTGTTCCCGTCCGCCCTCGGGCTCGCCTTGAGGATAACCGTCTTCACCGATGCACCTCCCGACTCTTGTGTGATCGAGGGTAGGGGAGAACCGTCTCCGATCCGTCGCCGCCTCTACGCGGGCGGACTCGGCGCAGGAGCGTCGCCAACGTAGTTCGCCAGGTGGATCCCGACCCACGGATCGGCGTAGTAGCCGTAGCGGGATTCGACCGAGCGCGCCTTCAGGTCGAACAGGCTCGTGCTCCCCAGGATCAGGGTCTGCTCGCCGTCGCGGCTTCGCGGGTTCAGGCGGTAGTAGTCGGGATAGTCGCCGTCCGGCGCGAGGAAGGAGAGAAGCTCCTTGGCGGTCGCCCGATCGATCGATCCGTGCTCGTCGATCGCCAGGAGGATGCGGCGATTCAGCTCGTCGTAGCGCCACTGGCTGTCGTCGAGACGCGCACGCGAGACGCGGCTCGCCCACGGGTGCATCGAGCACAAGCGCATCTCGGGAATCACGAAGTGGTTCGTCGCGAGGAGGACCCGACCGGGAAGGCCGCGCGGCGGCGCGAAGTAGAACGCGCCCGGGCAGTTCTTCTCCGAAGGCGTGCGGTTGATCCGTCCACGGGACTCGAATGCGTCACCCGGGAGGGTCTTCTGCTCGCGCTCCCAAAGCGGGGGATTGAACGCGAGAAACGCATCGGGAAGCCGGAACGTGTCCCAACGGACCATCGCCCCGCGCGTCTCCTCGACCGACCGGTGTGCCTCGAGGAATGCGCGATTGGGGAGGAGCGGGCGGAGCCGCTCGGCGGGATACTCGTCGAACGGGGTCCGCCGGATCGAGGCTCCCGCCTCGACGACGCACGCTCGATCCTGCGTGTCGTCCGCCTCGACGACGACGTAGTTCCACGTCACCCCGCGCCGCGTCTCCAGGATCCGCTCCACGGCCTCGCTCGCCGTCGCGCCGCGCTCGACGCTCTCGCGGACGAGCAGGAGCGAGTTGCACCCCGGCCGACGCGGCGTGCAATTCGCGCCGACGGCGACGTTCACCCCGGCGGCGACGCCGTCCGCGTTCATCGCCGCGATGCTTCCGACGATCCCCGGCGCGGTCATGCTGACGAACGGGAGCGACGGGACGTCGTCCTCGGAGATCGGGTTGTAGATCACGTGCCCCGCGACCTCGTGGAAGATCCCGCCGGTGGGGAACATGTAGTCCCGGCCGAAGAGGGCGCCGTCGGCCGCGGCCTCGTTCAGGATCGCGAATCCGTTGCACGCGATCGGCAACCACAGGTCCTCGGGCCGGATCGGCGCCGGGAGGAGAACGCCAGTGTAGGACCGCGACAGGACGCAGTCGAGGCCGGCGTTCAACACCCACAGCTCCTCCTCGGTCACGCTCGTCGAGCGGTCCTCGAGGCGGGCGGTCTCTCGGCATCCGGCCAGGATCCCGCGAATCTCTCGATGGAACCGACCGGGAACGTCGGCTTGAACGCCGCGGCGTCGAACCATCTCCCGGACGAGGCCGATCAACAGCCCGTGGATTCGGAGGACCTTCGGACCCTGGGAGCCGAGAAAGTCGAGCCGCTCTCCGTGGATCGCCTCTCGGATCATCGCCCCGAAGACACGATCGATGAACGTCTCGGTCATCCGATCGATCTCCGGCTCGGCGAGCCGACCGAGGAGGAACCCCATCTCGAACGGCGTCCCCTCGACGTAGTAGGCTGCCTTCGGTACACCGCTGTCGTAGTTCGTCGCCGTGCGATGGAGCGCCTTGATCCCGACGCGATCGCGGAACCGGACGATGCCCTCGTCGGCGACGGCGAACCCGTCGGCAACGAACGCGCCCCGCAACGCGTCGATCCGGGCTTCGATCGGTCCCACGGCCATCACTCCTCGGAGGTCCACGCGCCGGGACCTCGACTTGGGAGTCTATCCGATCGATTCGCGCCGTCCGGGCCGCGAGCGTCTGGACGCGCCGACCGACCCCGACTAGGCTTGAGGCATGACCGAGGGACCCGATGCGACCGCCCGCGCGCACACCGCCGAGCACATCCTCTCTGCGGTGATGGCGGCCCTCCACGGATCGCCGCGCAACATCGCAGCGCACCTCGGCGCGAAGAAGTCGCGGGTCGATTTCCCCGTCGACCGACCGATCGACGACACCGCCGCTCGACCGATCGAGGACGCGGTGAACGCGGCGATTCGCGCCGACCATCCTGTCGCCGTTGCCCTCCTCTCGCGTGCCGACGCCGCGGAGCGCATCGACCTCACGAAGGTCCCCGCTGATGCCGATCCGATCCGCGTCGTTCGGATCGGCGATCTCGACGAGACGGCGTGCGTCGGCGACCACGTCGCACGAACGAGCGAGATCGGACGATTCGTCCTGCGCAGCCTGTCGATGGTCGACGCGCAGACGGTGCGGATCCGGTTCGGGCTGGAGGCGGGCCATGCGGAGTAGACACATCCTCACGGTCATCGCTTTCGGGCTCCTTGCGGCGTCGCAGGCGGCCGCTGCGAACCCCGCAATCGCTTGGCGGACGACGGACTGGGACGGCGCCGAGCGGACGTACGGCGTCTACGTCCCAGCCGAGCGGCTCAACCCGGCGCCCGTCGTCTTCCTCCTCCACGGCGGCGGCGGAAGCGCGCGCACAACGTGGCAGCAGGAGCACGGCCGATCGTGGCGCGCGCTCGCCGACGAGAACGGATTCGTCCTCGTCCTGCCCGAAGGGCGCCCCGATCCGGACAGCCCCGACGCTCATCACTGGAACGACTGCCGGACCGGCCACGCGAACGAGGCGACCGCAACGAACGAAGACGACGTCGGCTTCCTCTGCCGTCTGATCGACACCGTCGAAGACACTGTCGCCGTCGATCGGTCGCGCGTCTACGCGACCGGTGCGTCGAACGGCGGGATGATGTGCTACCGACTGGCGATCGAGGCCGGCGACCGCTTCGCCGCCGTCGCGGCGCTCATCGCCAACCTTCCCGATCCATCCGAGTGCGCGGGAACCCCGCCGCCGATCCCGATCATGATCATGAACGGGACCGAGGACCCGCTGATGCCCTTCCTCGGCGGCTGCGTCGCCACGGACCGCTGCGACCGCGGACGCGTGATGTCGACCGCGGAGACGGTCGCGTTCTGGGTCGGCGTCAACCGCGCGTCGACCGAGCCAATCGTCGAGCGGCTGCCCAACCGGGCCTGGTTCGATGGGTCGCGGGTGACCGTCTACACCTACCGTGGCGAACGCGGCGGAGCGGACGTCGTCTACTACGAGGTGACCGGTGGTGGGCACGCCGTCCCCGGATTCGAGACGCCCTCGCCCCTCCGGCGTGCGCTCGCCGGGTCGAAGAACCGCGACATCGACGGACCGACCGAGATCTGGTCGTTCTTCCGCTCGTGCGCGCGCGACGCGTTCGCCCCGACAGCACGCCGGGAGACGGTGTGCGACGGCTGAGGGAGCGGCGCCGAACGCGGATCCGCGAGCGATCGTTCCCCGCCGCCTGGGACGGGATTCTCGACGGGGTCCCCCTCGTTCGACGCCTCCCGCCGGACGACCGCACCGAGCTCCACGGTCTCGTTCAGGTTCTCCTCGCCGAGAAACGGTTCGAGGGCGCCGGCGGCCTGACCGTCAACGATCGGATCCGACTCGTCATCGCCGCGCAAGCGGGCGTCCTCCTCCTCCACCGGCCGACCGACGTCTTCCCGAAGCTGGCGACCATCCTCGTCTACCCGGGCGAGTACGCCGTCTCCGAGGAGTTCGAGGCCGACGACGGGCTCATCCATCGACTCGACGGGTTGCGAGCGGGCGAGTCGTGGCAGACGGGGACGCTCGTTCTGTCGTGGGACGACGTCGAACGCGATCTCGCAAGCGACCTCCAGAACGTCGTCCTCCACGAGTTCGCCCACCAGCTCGACGCCGGGACCGGTGAGACGAACGGCGCGCCGATCCTCGCCGACGCTGAACTCAGTGCCCGCTGGGCCGAGGCGATGTCGACAGCCTACGATCGCCTCGTCGACGCGGCCGAGCGAAACGAGGAGACGCTCCTCGACCCGTACGGCGCCGAGAACCCGGCCGAGTTCTTCGCCGTCGCCACCGAAGCGTTCTTCCTCACGCCGGTCGAGCTCGCGGAGGACGAGCCCGACCTGTACGCCGTCCTGCGCGACTACTACCGCCAACACCCCGCCGCGTGGTGAGCCCGCCGGCCGACACCGTCGGGCCGTGCACGACCCGGTACAATCCGTCTTCGAGCGCAATCCCAGCAGGCAAAGGAGCGAGACGGATGGCCGAGGAGAAGGTGCGACCCGAGGAAGGAAAGGCCAACGAGGCGACGGGCGAGAAGGGCAAGGACGAGAAGAAGCGCAGGCTTCTCGGGATCGAGCCGATCGAGACGGAGCACACGCTCGACCTCGGCGATCGACGCCTCGAGTACGTGGCGCGCGCCGGCGTCCTCCCGCTCGTCGACGAGTTCGGCGAAACGGAAGCCGAGATCTACTTCACCGCCTACGAGCGGAAGGACGTCGACGATCGCGCGAACCGGCCGCTGACGTTCGCGTTCAACGGGGGGCCCGGTTCGTCGTCGATCTGGCTCCACATGGGCGCGATCGGGCCGAAGCGGGTCCGGATGCAGGATGAGGGTTGGATGCCGTCCCCGCCGTATCGCTACGAGGACAACGCCCACACGTGGCTCGACGAGACGGACCTCGTCTTCATCGATCCGGTCGGAACCGGGTTCAGCCGCGCCGCCAAGGCGGACCTCGACAAGCGCTTCTGGAGCTACCAGGGGGACATCGACTCGGTCGGCGAGTTCATCCGCCTCTACCTGACACGCTACGAACGGTGGAGCTCGCCCCTCTTCCTCGCCGGCGAGAGCTACGGGACGACCCGGGCGGCGGCCCTGGCCGGACATCTCGTCGATCGGGGGATCGCGTTCAACGGGATCGCCCTCATCTCCACTGCCCTCGACCTCGCCGCGATCTTCTTCCTCCCCGCGCACGATCTCCCGTACCAGCTGTTCGTCCCGACCTACGCGGCGACCGCCTGGTACCACGGCCGGCTCGACGACTCGCTCCAGAGGATGACGGTCGCCGACCTCGTCGCCGAGGTGACGGCGTGGTCGGAGGGTGAACTGACGACCGCCCTGATGAAGGGCGACCAGATCGCCGACGACGAGCGCGTTCAGGTCGCAGAACGCCTCGCGCGCTACACCGGACTCGACGTCGACTACGTCCTCGGGACGAACCTACGCGTCGAAATCCACCGTTTCTGCAAGGAGCTCCTGCGGAGCGAGAAGCGGAGCGTCGGGCGACTCGACTCCCGGTTCAAGGGCGTCGAAGCGGTCGCCGTCAACGAGCGACCCGAGTTCGACCCGTCCGGCGTCGCGATCACGCCGCCCTACACCGCCGCGTTCAGCCACTACGTCCGCACGGAGCTCGGGATCGCAACCGACCTGCCGTACGAGACGTTGAGCATGAAGGTCAACGAGGCGTGGGCGTGGGAGAAGGGGCGGCTCCCGACGACGAGCGAGGCCCTCCGCGGCGCGATGGCCAAGAACCCGTACATGAAGGTCCTCGTCGGCCAGGGGTACTACGACCTGGCGACGCCGCTGTTGGCGACCGCGTACATGGTGAACCACATGAACGTCGATCCGGAGCTTCGGAAGAACGTCGCGACGACGTACTACGAGGCGGGGCACATGTTCTACCTCGACACCGACTGTCTGGCGACGTTCAAGGCCGACGCGGCGCAGTTCATCCACGCGTCGGTGTAGCCTGAGGACCGAGCGGCGATGAACTCAAGCACGCTCAAGATCGCGCGCCTGGAAGCGATCGACGACTTCCGCGCCTGCGAGGAGCTGCAGCGGGCGGCGTGGGGGATGGACGCCGGTGATGTCGTCCCCCTGCACCTGCTCGTCACGTTCCAGAAAAACGGCGGGCTCGTCCTCGGCGCGTTCGACGCGGACGGCGCGATGGTCGGGACGCTGTTCGGATTCCTCGGCGTCGAGGACGATGCCCCCGACCGGCTGAAGCACTGCTCGCACATGCGAGCCTTCAAACACTGCTCGCACATGATGGGCGTCCGTCCGGACTGGCGCGGCCGCGGCGTCGGATACCGACTGAAGCTCGCCCAGCGGGAGCACGCGCTCGCCCAGGGGCTCGATCGGGTCACCTGGACGTTCGATCCGCTCGAGAGCCTGAACGCGTCGCTCAACGTGCGCAAGCTCGGCGCGGTCTGCCGGACCTACATCCGCGACCTCTACGGCGCGATGAGCGACGAGCGAAACGCCGGGCTCGGCTCCGATCGGTTCCGCCTCGACTGGTGGATCGGGACCCGGCACGTCGCCGAGCGTCTCGCCGGAGCGGAGCCTCGTGGGTCCCACGACCGCCCCGCCGGCCGCGATGCAGTCGTCGTCAATCCGACGAACGTCGGCCCCGACGGCCGGCGTCGCCCCCCGGCGACGGCCGCCGCGCCGACCGCGCCCCTCGCTCGGGTCGAGATCCCAGCCGACATCCAAGCGATGAAGGGCGCCGATCTCGCGCTTGCCCGTGCCTGGCGGGCCCACGTTCGCGAGCTCTTCGAGGCCGCGTTCGCGGCGGGGTACACCGTCGTCGACTTCGTCAGCGAGGTGAGCACGACCGGCGAGCGGCGGAGCTTCTACGTCCTGCAACAGGGATTCGAGGTCACGAAATGAAGATCGATCGGATCGAGCTGCGCGAGGTCCACCTTCCACTCGTTCACCCGTTCGAGACGAGCTTCGGGAGGGAGACCGAGCAGCGGGTCGTCATCGTCGCGGCGTACGCCGACGGACTCGTCGGCTACGGCGAGTCGGCGGCCGGGATCGGACCGTGGTACTCGTACGAGACCGTCGAGACCTGCTGGCACGTGCAGCGCGACTTCCTCGTGCCGATCCTGCTCGAAACGACGATCGACCGCCCACACGAGGTCGCCGAGCGGTTCGCGCCGGTGCGCGGCCACAACATGGCGAAGACCGGGATCGAGGCGGCCGTCTGGGACCTGTTCGCCAAAGCAGACGGCGTGCCGCTGTCGCGCCTCCTCGGCGGGGAGCGAGATCGAATCGAGTCGGGCGTCTCCGTCGGGATTCAGCCGTCGACCGACGCCCTCCTCGATCGGATCGGCGCGTTCCTCGACAAGGGGTACCGCCGAATCAAGATCAAGATCAAACCCGGCTGGGACGTCGCCGCCGCCGCCGCCGTACGGCAATCGTTCCCCGACGCGCGGCTGATGGTCGACGCCAACTCGGCGTACACGCTCGCCGACGCGCCGACCCTGCGCGCGCTCGACGCGCACGACCTGATGATGATCGAGCAGCCGCTCGGTCACGACGATCTGCTCGATCACGCCAAGCTTCAGGAGCGGATCGAGACGCCCGTCTGCCTCGACGAATCGATCGTCACCCCGGAGCACGCGCGCGCGGCGATCGAGCTCGGAAGCTGCCGGATCGTCAACATCAAGGCGGGCCGCGTCGGCGGACTCACCGCCGCGGTGCGGATCCACGACCTCTGCCGCGAGCACGGCCTCCCCGTTTGGTGCGGCGGGCTCCTCGAGACGGGGATCGGCCGAGCGCACAACCTGGCGCTTTCGACCCTCCCCGGCTTCTCGCTTCCCGGCGACGTCTCGGCGAGTGCCCGCTACTACGAGGAGGACCTCGTCGATCCGCCGTTCACCCTCGACCCGGACGGGACGATCCCCGTCCCCGACGGACCCGGGATCGGCGTATCCGTCGACCAGGATCGCCTCGCCGCGTGCACCGTCCGCTCGCAGACCTTCCCGAGCTAGCTCGACGAGCGTCCGCTCGATCTCACCCCAACGCACCGCCCGGCTCTCCGCGCCGGCCAAGCCGAACGAGCGGGAACAGAACGAGACCGACGGAAGCGACAACGAGGACCGCGGGACCGACGCCGAACCGGTCGGCCAGGTGGCCGAGGAGGGGCGCGATCCCCGCCATCAGCAGCGTTCGCAACTGCGACTCGGCCGACAGACCGGTCGCCATCGAGCCGTGCGGCATCCGGTCCGCCAGGTAGCCGACGAGGATCGGACGGCGCAGGTTCTGGATCGCGTAGACGAGGAGGAATCCGACGATCGCGACGGCGGGAACGCCCGCCCACGCCGCCGCTCCGGCCGCCGCCAGCAACATCAGACCGACGGCGTAGGTCACGTTCGCCGCCGACGAGAGGGACGGCGCGGCGCGCTCCACCCGGCCGGCGTGCGCCGACGAGAGCGACGTCCCCACGTAGATCAGGAAGTACAGGAACCCGGCGACGACGGCGACGCGACGTTCGTCGGCGAGCGTCAGCAGGACGGGGAGGGCGAGCGCCTGCGCTTGAACGATCGGCTGCAGGTAGTCCTTGGTCGACTTGAAGACGGCGTCGAATCCGGCGCTCGTGAACAGTCCGCGAAGGAGGGCGGGTCGGCGGACAGCGGCGAGGAAGTCGCCGGCCGTCCCGCGGATCCGAGCGAGCGCCCGTGCCCACCACCCGCCGGCGAGCCGGACGCGCTCCCCGTCGAGCGCCTTCGGGTAGGTCAGGAAGAGCAGCAGGCCGAGAACGTACGGCCCCATCGACGCGAGGAAGACGATCCGGAAGCTCCCGGCGTAGAAGACGAGACCGCCGGCGATGAGCGCCGCGATCGCCGATCCGAACTGCGACGCGGCCCGCGTGCGCCCGTAGTAGGCGACCTTGCAGTCCTCCGCGCCGCGCAGCCGGAGGTGCTCGAGGATCATCGCTTTGTGCGTTCCCGAGCGGAACGTCTCCCCGAGCGCGAACGCGACCATCGCCAGCGCGTACGCCCAGAACCGCGGGACCGCGTAGAAGAGGGCGAACGAGACGAGGTACGACGCGAACGACGCCAGCATCGCCTTCCGTCGCCCGAACGCGTCGGCGAGGACGCCGGTCGGAATCTCGAGGACGTTGGTCGCGATCTCGCGGACCGAGTAGAGGATGCCGATCTCGAGGAACGACAGCCCCGCCTCGCGCAGGAAGAGAATGAGGAACGGGTCGAAGAAACGCAGGTTCTTCAGGAACCCGTACAGCCGGAACTTCCAGAACATCGAATCCCTCGGGAACGGCATCCCGATCAGTGTACGCCCTCGCGCGGACCCCGGCGATCGCGCCGCCCGCGTGGAGCGGTTTCGTCACCCCCCTTGACGTTCGCCATCCGAATAACGTAGGTTGGAGATAGCCGCCGCTCGGCGGTCTTTCTCTTTCGCGTCGCCTCCTCGGTTTGCCTTCGCACGCACGTCCTCCGCTAGGATGATCGACACGCACAGAGGAGACCGATCGTGCACACGTCAAGGACGAGAGCGGGAGCGGTGGGAGTCCTGGTCGCAGTCGCGTTCGTCGCGTCGGCCGCCGCGGAGATCCCCGACCTCTCGGGAACCTGGGCGATGGTCCAGGTCTTCCCGCAGATCGCGATCCTCCCGATCGCCGGCGAGGTGCCGCGATCGAGCACGGTCGCCCAATTCGTCGAGATCGAGCAAGCCGGCACGTCGCTCGCGATGCACGACCGCTACTGCTTCACGATCGTCAACGACGGAACGCTGCTCGTGACGACCGAGATCCCGGACGCGTTCATGCGATCGCTCGCACCGACGACGCGCTCGGCCGTTCTGGTCGCGCAGACAGCGAGCCTTCGATTCGAGTCGTCGACCTACGTCGAAGTCCGCGGGGCCACCCTCGACGATCCTGCCGACCCGCTCCCGACCGATCCCGACGATCCGCGCGTCGTCGATCAGGACGGCGACGGGCACCCGGGGATGACCGTCCGCGTGACGATCCTCGGCATCCTCGAAGGGGAGACGTACGTCGTCCAGCGCGTCAGCTATCGGCTGAGCGGCCTCGTCGTCGGGCCGGACCGCATTGAGGGAACGATCGAGTGGTCCGACGAGCAGACGACCCTCGGCGCGACGAACCCGCTCCTCGAGTCGAACACCGTCGGCACGCTCAACCCCGATCCGGCCGCACACCGGTTCGTCATGATCCGCGTCGACGAGACGTGGACGTGCGAGACCCTGCGCGAGCGCCTCGCGGACCTCCTCGGCACGGCCGATTCCGAAAGCGCCGGCTGACGGACCCGCGCTGCCGGTCGTCCCTCCGCGCATCACCAGTCAACGGCCCGTTGGCTCGCCGTCCCCGTGCTGTAGACTGATCCAGGGTGATCTCGATGGCGATCGAACGAAATCGGACCCGCAAACGGAACTGGCCGGCGATCGTGCTCCTCGGAGTCGTCTGCGCCGCGTCGCTCGTCTTCCTTCCCTCCGTCGGAGCAGGCACCGACGACGAAGACGGCGCGCCGCCCCTCTACCTCACGATCGTCGTCCACAACGAGGAGGACACGAGCCGCGGCGTCGTCCCGAAGGCGAGCATCCCCGACTACGATGGAAGCGCAGAGACGATGCGCCACTTCGCGTTCGCGATGCGCACCTTCGCCGAGATGGCCGCCGACCACGGAGCGAAGATCAACTTCGGATCCGACTGGACGTTCTCCCGCGGGGTCGCCCGCTACGAGCCGACGTTCTACGCCGATCTCGAGGCTCTCGGGCACGAGATCGATGCGCATGCGCACGAGTCTTCCGTCCTCTACCACGACGTACGTCAGGAGATCGTCGCCGCCGGCGGCCACCCAACGCACGTCGCCTCGGGGATAGACGAGACGAAGATCCAGGACCAGCTCAGCTACTTCGACACGCTCTGCCCGGAGTTCGAGATCCTCTGGGGCGTCGCCCTCCCCGGTCACGGCGGCGGCGAGTGCACGGCCGCCTGGGCCTGGCGCCCGTCGCGCGACGACTGGACGACGCACGATCCGGACGGTCGCTACATCTACATCGGTCACGGCGAGCTCGTCAACGGGATCCAGGCGATCCGTCAGGCGGTCGCGAATCGAGATCCGGATCGGATGAACACGATCGCCGTCTTCGTCAGCCCGCGGGAGTTCAAGGCCGCGCCGGGGACGGCGGGCCTCGACGACGCGTGGACCGCGCCAACCGATTCGTCCTCCTTCTGGCGGAACCGGATCGCGTGGTGGGACGAGTTCCTCGCGCAGATCGAGCCGCTCGTCGCAGCCAGCGACGTCGAGTACGCAACCCTGACCGAGATCGCCGGGATCTTCGCGGACCGTGAGGACGACCTGCGCTTCGACTGGAGCGATGTCCCTCGTTCGACAGCAACCATGCGCCAGCGGAACATCCTCGCCGGCTACCCATTCGACTAGCCAGCCGGACCCTTAGCCCGTTTTCCGTAGGCGCTCGAGGAGGAGCGACGGCTTCTTGTGTGAGTCCCGTCGCACCTCGCGAGGACCATGTTCGCTAATCGCGAATTTTCCTTGACAATGGCGAAGAGATGTGGTATGGTGCGTCAATGACGAGTTGGTCATGCACGCAGTCGAGGGGGTAGCGAAAGCTGCCTGAGAAGTGGCAAGTCCGCTTCACCAACTGAAGAGTCAGCATGCGGCAGCACAGCACGATGCCGAGGCTCTTCGTTCGCAGAGCGTAGCGTGCTTCGCTCTGCTAGGGTGGATCGTACTAGAGCCCGACGCAAACCACCTTCTTCCGCGCGTGCCGCGGCTGGGCGCAAGACGCCGAGACAACAGCCGTGGGAAGGAGGAACACTGAGATGACAGACGTCTCAAACTCGTCAGGTACGTTGGGCGAACATCGGAAACGGAAGTGGTGGAGAAGATGGCTGCCAGGCAGAAGAGCACGTGCGCTGATTTCGTACATGGCCGTGCGCCTGGTGTTCCTGATCATCCGCATTCTGCTCGATGACTAGTACGACCACTACACCCTAGAGAGTAGGCAATGGCAATGATTGGCGATGCGCTTCGTTTGATACGAGTCCTTCACGACATGAAGTCTGGAGATCTGGCGACGGATCTGGGGATCTCTGCCAGCTATCTGTCAGAGATCGAGCATGGCAGGAAACGGCCGTCCCTAGAGATCATCGCAGAGTACTCCCGTGTCTTTGGAGTCAAGCCATCGACTATTCTCTTCTTCGCAGAGGAACTCGCGGACGCCGAGAAGTCCGCCCGGCTCTCCGGCATCCGATCGAAACTCCTGCTATTCATGAAGGCGGTGGATCAGTTCACTCGTCTTGAGGAGTGCACGGGTGACCTACTCGATCGAGGTTAGTCCACTATACAGGCTCCCGAGCAAGCGGAGGCTGTGTGAACTACTCTTCATCTCGCGCAGAAGGCTCAAAGGCTTGATGTCCGATTCCGAATACCGAGAGTGGCACACCAAGAGCGGCAGGCTCATTGAGGAGCCAAACGCAGCGCTCAAGGTTGTGCAAGCGCGCCTCAAGGACCTGATAGCGCGGATTGAGCATCCTTCGTGGCTTCACTCGGGAGTACGCGGTAAGTCGCACATTACGAATGCTCAGCAACACACTGGTCTCCGATGTGTGGGGACCATCGACATAGAGAGTTTCTATCGCTCCACGAGGAAGGAGTACGTCTTCCGCTTCTTCCGGTATCTGCTTCACCAGCCGGAAGACGTCGCTTGGGTCATCACAGATCTGTCTACGTACAGAGGCCACTTGCCTACCGGCTCTCCAAGCAGTCAGTTGCTGTCCTTCTGGGCCTATCGGCCGATGTTCGAGATGATGAAGGAGAGAGCAGAGGGCCATGGAGGAACGCTAACGCTGTACGTTGACGACATTGCCGTTTCCGCATTGGAAGTGCTGCCATCTAGCATGCTCAGCGAGATAGCAGAAACCTTGCTGCCATTCGAGCTCAGAGCTCGGAAGTCGAAGACAACCCGTCGGAACACCTCGGAATGGAAAGTTGTGACCGGTGCTGCAATCTCGCCAACAGGTGAGCTTGATGTGCCGAATCGTCTTCGAGAGAGGATCCACGACCAGGTTCGCACGATGAAGGGCGGCAGGCTCAGCGGTCGAGGACTACTGAGACTCCAGGGACTGTTGAGTTCTGCGCGACAGATCGATGGCTCATTCCACGAGTCCTTGTATCGGTATGTGAGATACCTGACAAGCTCACGGAGCTAGCAGATCCCAGGCTTGGGGTCGGGCCTTTATTTTCGAATCCTCGTCTTGCGATTGGCGGGCAAGCTTGCCGACCGACTTCACCTTCCGAGGCACGCAATCGCCCGTCTCCGGAACGCGCTCGACGGTCGGCCTGCTCGATGAACCGCCGCCGATCGCCTCGCCACTCAGAGTGAACACTTTGTGGTGCCCGTTCGTCTGAGCATGTGACCCGAACAGATCGGAGGATGATGTCGCGCTGTGCGGAGACCGACGCGAAGCCGCGAACAGAAGAAGCCTGAGCCGATTCCGTGGAGCCTCGTCCGTCGCGCGCTCGTTCCGCTCCTAGCACACCGGGGGACGCTGACGGTCGCCATCCTGTCCACGGCCACCGCCGCCGTCCTCTGGTTCGCGTGGCCGTACTTCTTCCGTCGTCTCACCGACGCCGCCATCGCCGGGGAGATGAGCCTCTTTGGCATCCTGATCGCCTCTTCGCTCGCGATCGTCCTCCTCGATGCGGGGGCCCAGTACGTCAAGCGCGCCTCGGTTTCGACACTCGGCGCGCTCGCCGTTCGCGACATGCGGAATCGGTTGACCGCCCACATCCAGCGGCTTCCGATGGCGACCCTAGACACCTACCACACAGGCGACCTCGTCTCCCGGCTGAACAACGATCTGGAACAGATGACCACCCTTTACCGACGTGCGCCCGACTACGTCTACTTCCCTCTTCATCTCGTCGGCGGTCTCGCGTTCATGCTCTGGATCAGCCCGATGCTGACGCTCGTTGTCTGCGCGTCGATGCCGATTTCGGTGGTCATCTTCGAGCGTGTCATCCGACCGATGCAGATCCACTCGGGAGAGAAGATGAAGTCGCTCGCCGCGGCCAACGCATCGCTTCAGGACGCGATCCGCGGCGCGGCCATCGTTCGCGCCTTCGGTCTGCAGCGGGTTCTGGGAAAGCGATTCGAAGACCAAGCGGTCGCCGTGGAGCAACACGACACTCGGAACCAGATCCGATCGATCCTCTCGTTCATCCCGTTTCTGACGTTGCGCTACATCCCGCAGCTGCTCGTCCCGATCTACGGCGGGCTGCTCGCGTTCCGCGGAGAGATCTCGATCGGCGACCTGCTCGCAGCGAACTACTTGATCTGGACGATCTTCGAACCGCTCGAGGCGTTTCTCGCGTGGACGCGCGAGACGCGGGAGGCCGCGCCGGCCCTGAAACGAACGTTCGAGATCCTCGACGCCCCGACGGAACGCACCGGCGGAGCCCCGGTCCGCGCCACGCCAGGCGTGGACCTGATCGTCCTCGACCGGGTGACGTTTAGCTACAACGGCAATGGGCGCGTTCTGGATGGCACGTCGTTTCGCGTCAGCGCCGGTCAGACGGTCGCGTTGGTCGGTGCGAGCGGGTGCGGAAAGACGACCCTCCTGAAGGCGCTGTGCGGGTTCATCGAACCGGACGAGGGAGAGATCAAGCTCTTCGGGCAGACGCTCGCCGGGGCCAATCTCGCCACCGCGCGCGACCACATCGCGTGGATGGGACAGGATCCGTTCCTGTTCCCGACGTCGATCGAGAAGAACATCGCCCACGGGCGACCGGGCGCGACGTCCGACGAGATCGTCGCCGCCGCGAAAGCGGCGCACGCCGATGGCTTCATCAGCGAACTCGAAGATGGATATCAGACGAACGCCGGCGAACTCGGCGCGCGCCTGTCGGTCGGCCAGAAGCAGCGCGTCTGCCTGGCGCGCGCGATCCTCAAGGATGCGCCGATTCTCCTCCTCGACGAACCGACGGCGGCGCTCGATTCGGAGTCCGAGGCAGCGATTCTCGACGCGCTCGAGCGCTTGATCCACGAGAAGACGACGATCCTCGTCTCGCATCGGCTCTCGACACTGCGCA
>Ga0180434_10000548_pt1 | contig 55196 bp, 50 predicted proteins | sample SS_ome_7_FD_132453 | JGI IMG/M metagenome (GOLD analysis project Ga0180434, IMG submission 132453) | Hypersaline lake sediment archaeal communities from the Salton Sea, California, USA - SS_1_D_2 metaG | ecosystem: Environmental > Aquatic > Non-marine Saline and Alkaline > Hypersaline >...
AAAAAAAGATTTTATCATATAAAAAAAAGCTGACTCCAAAAAAACAAGAAGAAGGAGATTGTCCTACCAATGACTCTGAACACAAAAAAGGCTTGCTACAGCTTAAGGTATTATCGGAAAATTCTTGAATCTCTTAAGGAACATTTTGATGCCCATTACGTCGTATCAGAGATCCCTCAAATATTCAGCCAAATATCAAGGCCTAAATTTATTATCAGACACGACATCCATCAATCTCTCATTAATGGCCTAGAACTCGCTAAAATAGAGAAAGAACTCTCTGTAAGGACTTCCTATATGATAGACGTGCTTTCACCTGATTTAGATCTCAATAAAAAAGAAAATGCATCCCTCCTGCAGGAGATCATAAACCTGGGCCATGAAGTCGGTCTCTATGTTTTTCATTCGTCTCCGGAAAGCGAAGACCCAAAAACACTGGGCTTCGATGCAGATAAAATCATCTCACAGAGCCGACATCTTGAGGCCCTTATCAGGAAACGCATTTATTCTGTTTCCTTTCAAAAAGAATACTCCAATATTCCAGAAGACTCCTTCTTTATCGGTCAAAAAGTCAGTGCATCCTCAAAAATACTGATGGAAGAATCCCTGTCAGACATCAATGATCTCGAAAACCATCACATGTTTCTTTCCAAAATAAAAAAAAGAGACAAAAAGATTCTTCAGATCCTGATCCATCCAGAATTATGGTGTAAAGATTAAAATTTTAATAGAATTGTTTTGTATTAAACTGGATTAACCGAGGAGGGAGTAAAAATGAGAAAAGGAAAGTCATCGGAAACAATCTTCAGAGCCTTTTTTATCCTGGCTCTTTTAGCTGGATTCATGATGTGCACCCAATCAAATGAACAAGAAGACGAAACCGATGTGGAGAGCCAGGAACAGCATGACCAGAGAATGGCATGGTGGAGAGACGCCCGCTTTGGTTTGTTTATCCATTGGGGGCTCTATGCCATCCCTGCAGGTGAATGGGAAGGAGAGACCGACCATGCTGAATGGATTTTAACGACCGCACAGATTCCCGTCAAAGAATATGAGATGTTTACTGAAAAATTCAATCCCACTCAATTCAATGCCGAACAATGGGTGAATACCGCAAAGAACGCCGGAATGAAGTACCTTGTCATCACAAGTAAGCACCATGACGGATTCTGTCTCTTTGACTCAGAACTCACTGATTATAATGTTGTGGATGCCACTCCCTTTAAGCGCGATATCTTGAAAGAACTCTCAGAGGAATGTCACAAACAAGGCATAAAGATGTGTTTTTATCATTCCATAATGGACTGGCACCACCCTGATTACCTGCCCCGAAGGAAATGGGAGTCACGGTCAGAAGAAGGAGCTGACTTTGACCGTTATGTACAGCACATGAAAGCTCAGGTCAAAGAGCTTTGCTCAAATTACGGCGAACTCGGCGTGCTGTGGTTTGATGGAGAATGGGAAGATACCTGGAGCCAAGAGAAAGGAATTGACCTCTACCAATATGTTCGGTCTCTCCAGCCCAGCATTATCATTAATAACAGAGTCGGAAAAGGAAGAGATGGAATGGCTGGAACCTATGATCCGAATCAGGCGCCCGGAGATTTTGGAACGCCTGAACAGGAAATTCCATCCACAGGACTCGATTATGACTGGGAAACATGTATGACCATGAACGATCACTGGGGATACAACAAAAACGATGATAACTGGAAATCTGAAAAAGACCTGATACAAAAACTGGTGGATATCGTCAGTAAAGGAGGAAATTTCCTTCTCAACGTGGGACCCACTGCTGAAGGACTTTTTCCAGAGCCTTCCATCAAAAGGCTCAACGCCATTGGGAAATGGATGGATATCAATGGAGAAAGCATATACGGCACATCAGCCAGCCTTTTTTCAGATCTGAATTGGGGCCGGAGCACCACAAAAGACCGTAAAATATTTTTCCACGTTTTTGAATGGCCTGAAAGCGGAACTCTTGAAGTGACTGGATTAAAGGAAAGAGCTGAGTCAGCATATCTTCTGCAGAATCCGGAGACCCAACTGGGTATCGAATACGGTGATACCGGGGCTCTGATCCAGGTTCCCGAAGATGCTCCGGACCCATACGTTTCTGTTATTGCCCTTGAGTTCGCCACAACCCCCGTCATCAGTAAAAAATAAAGACAAAAATCAGATGTGACTGCCCGCTCGCCTCCGGATGTACGAATTTTATTCTGGTTATTCACGAGTCGAGATGGCTGCAGATGCGAGGCGCAGGGTATGAAGCTGTGGTCCTTCACCGCGAATGCCCTGCAACAATGCAGATGCTGTGAGATCGGCTCGCCCGAAGGGTAAAAGCTGCCGATAATAAAATAAAAGTATATACGTCAAGAAACGAAATAATCTTATATGGTTTCTTATTGAACTATAAGAATATATAGAACAGGCAAGGTTAAAAATATGTTATCGGCAGCTTTTATGAATAAAGGAGGGGGGGTTTGAGCTTGGGTAAACGGCCGAAGACAGATTTGTATATCTCAGGATAACGGTCTTTGCCGCCTATGAGCATAAAAGTGATGGGCATTGCCTTTTTTGCTTTTTCACTCATTTCATTGGCAAGACTTCTTATTTCCCACTGAGCCGTTGCATCCTCTCTCAGCCGCGAAAAATGATAAAATTCCCTTGTATTCATCTTCATGAGCACCCGCCGTCTGTGAGCATTTGTCAACACATACTCTGCTCCCGTCTCCATACTCTGAGATAATTCCTTAAAAGCTTTATTTGTTTTCTCAATGATGCCCAAAAAATCCCTTTCAGCTCCCACTGCTTTGACTGAAGGGGGAACCATAACATGGAGGGAAGGATCGTATTTTTGCGCGGTCATGGTTGCCATCCTATGCCTTTTAAGCTGGGCAAAACATGTGGCTGAGACAATCAAATCAAATGTCAAATCAACATACTCAAATTCACGGAGCACGGCATCGTAGAACTCCATGTTCTTAAAGGCTGCTTTGACTACACTTTCTCTTCCCGTCATTCCAAGATTTTTTGCCTGTTTCACACATTCTTTATGCGATTTTTTTGAAACAGAATGGATGAGGGCTGCCACAAGCTTGGCATCAGCATCAGGGGTCAAATCCACAAGACAAACGGATTCCAGACTCTTCTTCTCTGTAGGCTCCTCGAGCCTGACTTCTTCCTCGATTTCCTGGTATGTCTTTCCGTCAAAGTCATTCGGCTCTGTAAATAAAATAATAGAGGGCGCAACTTCCTTAGCCAGTGTATAGATCTTTTTGTTGAATTCCCTTAATTCAGCTAACCTGCGGGATGAGAACCGTCTGATCATGAACTCAAGATTCCGCGCATTCAGAGTCATGCCCAGCTGTCCCTCGGTGGCCAGGCTCACGATATATCTCGCATCTTCCTTAGCCCAGCCATTGAGAAGGGAATGTTTCATCCTGTCCTGTGCCAGATCAGAATATTTATCAAAAAAATATGGTTTGAGCTTCTTGTACAATCTCTGATACATGTCATTTTGTTCCCGTATGGCTTTTATGAATACCTCTTCTTTTCCTGCTTTTTTGACCTCTTCGGGAATCACGAAATCATCTTCTAATTTTATATATCTCTGTGATTTCTCTGTATAAGAGCACAGTCTGAATTTTTCAACTTCCTCTATGGCAAAACGGCTCATACCGATGATATCAAAATTAAAGACCGCATGCTCTGCTACAGAATGATGGCCCATTTTAAAAATAATGGTCTGGTTGGATCTCTGCGCTCTCTCCACTTCAGCGCGGGCTAAAGCGCGAAGTTCATCCACTGATCGGGGGTCTCTGGATATCCGGGCATAAGAAGCAGATAAAGTCTCAGGGGTGACATCTCCCCTTTCAGGACTTCTTTTTTTTAATTCTTCTATGACCGTGCTGTCAACATTGTAACCTGCCAAAATGACTTTCATACCAGCTCCTCAAACAAAAAGGCTTTGATCTCAGGTCTCCAAAACCAGTGAGAATAATATAACAAATCCTATTAGCGACTCAAAAGATTTTTTTACCCTTTGATCACAGCAATGGGTTCTGCCTTGATCACCAGCTTCCCTATGCCCAGCGAATCTGAGATTTTGACGACCTCATCCACATCTTTGTAAACCTGAGAGGCTTCCTCTGCAACACACCTCCATCCTTTGGCTCTTAAATCCACGCCTTTGGTTTCAAGCTCTATTTTTATCGTCTCTCCCCTGAAGCTCCGCAGAGCTTGACGCCGGGACATAACCCGGCCGGCTCCATGGGCTGTTGAACTAAAGCTCAGCTGTTCGGACTTCTGGGTTCCGGCAAGAATATAGGAAGAGGTGCCCATACTTCCTGGAATAAAAACAGGTTGGCCTACATGACGGTACGCTTCAGGGATTTCAGCGTGACCGGGCCCGAAACTCCTGGTCGCTCCTTTTCTATGGACACACAGTTTTGCTTCGTGTCCGTCTATTTTATGATTCTCAAATTTGGCAACATTATGGCATACATCATACACCTGCCCCATTCCTTCTGATGTTCCCGTAATTGTATGAAAAGCTTCTCTTACAAGATGAGCTATCATCTGCCTGTTCGCAAAAGCAAAATTAACAGCTGCATTCATAGATTCAAAATATTCTCTTCCCAGCCTTGACCTTAAGGATGCGTTGATGAGCTGTCTGTCAGGGAGCCCTTTGATTCCAATTTCATTTTCCATAAGTCTTATGTAATCAGAAGCAACCTGATGCCCCAAGCCCCTGCTGCCGCAGTGTATCATGACCAGGATCTGTCCCTCTTTGTGGATGCCAAAAGCCTCCGCAATGCTCCTGTCATAAATCGTGACCACTTTTTGAATTTCCAGAAAGTGATTTCCTGAACCCAATGACCCCAGCTGATTTGATCCCCTGCTCAAAGCCCTGGGGGACAGGTTCTCCGGATCCGCTGGCTTTATACACCCTCCTTCTTCCGTTCTTTTGAGGTCCTCTTCCCTGCCGTATCCTTTTTCAACGACCCATTGAGCCCCTTTGATGCAGACTTGTTTTATCTCTTTATTGCTTAACTGAAGAGAACCTCCTCCTCCTACTCCGGTGGGAATCCGAACAAACATCTCATCTAAAAGCGCCTTTTTGTGCTTCTTTAAATCTTTTTCAAAAAAATCCGTTCTTAACAGTCTCACTCCACAGTTAATATCATATCCCACTCCGCCAGGAGAAATAACGCCTTTTTCCATATCAAAAGCAGCCACTCCGCCGATAGGAAACCCATACCCCTGATGCGCATCAGGCATAGCATAAGCAGCCCTCTGGATCCCGGGGAGACAGGCCATGTTCCTGGTCTGTTCAAGGGTCATGTCTTTTTGCACACTCTCAATAAGAGATGAGGAACTATAGACAACCGCAGGAACATTCATATCACCCTGTTTAGGTATTTCCCAAACATATTCACTGATTCGCCTTAATTTCATATTCTCCTCCCTATACATCAACAACGACCTGAACCAAATAATGGTCATTTCCCTCAATGATCATATCATTATAGGTGACCGCCTTGACACTCCCGAAAATTTCACTTTCATCAGAAATCTTATCTCCCAAAAACCAGGCTTCAAGAGCATAATCCGCTCTCTCTTTCTTGATCGATAGCTCTTCTACAGAACAAACCATGAAATCATCCGAATCAAGGAGAAAGAGTATTTCTTCCAGAAACTTCACCAGCAGTTGTTCCCTGTCCTTTCCCGTTATGTTTACTTTTCTTTTTATCCTGGGTCTTACTTTTCTGGTTGACCACATAAGATTCGCAGTGGCTTCCGCAGCGTTCTTGAAAGCCTCTTCCAGGGAATTGCCATAGGCCTGGAACTTTGCATCCGCTGTATGGTTCAGAAATCTGTATTTGATGCTCATCTGATACTCCATTTACATGGAAATTTTAGAAAAAAAGCACCATCAAAAAATCCCTGCCATGGGATTTCCGCAAAAACCACACTTCGAATCAGAGATGTTTTTTTCTCTGAGCCAGAATCCGCTCCGCACAAGAACGTCTTTTCCGCAGTAAGGACACACCGTGGCATCTGACTCGTTCAGGACATTGCCGAGATAAACATAATTGAGACCGGCATCTCTCCCTATTGAATAAGCTTTTTTCATTGTACTTAACGGAGTCGGCTCTAACTCCGAATATCTATAATCCGGATGAAAACGGCTTATATGCCATGGAATATCCTTGTCAAGGCCGGCTATAAACCCGGCAATGTCCTTCAGTTCTTCATCTGAATCATTCTGTCCGGGAACGACCAGGGTCGTGACCTCAATCCATATATCCATTTCCTTCATAATCCGTATGGAATCGAGAACTGGCTCAAGATGGGCTTTGCATACTCTCCGGTAAAAGTCATCTCTGAAAGACTTTAAATCGACATTGCACGCATCCAGAAAAGGCCTTATTTTTTCCAGAGCCTCGCGGGTCATATATCCATTGGTGACAAAAGTATTTGCCAGGCCCTCTTTTTTTGCGATTTTAGCTGTATCATAGGCATATTCAAAAAAAATAGTCGGCTCTGTATAGGTATAACTAATGCTCTGGCATTTGTTTTTTTTAGCCGCAGCAACGATTTCCTCCGGTGTATAGGACTTCTCGCTGTACACTTTTTCTTTTCTCTTAGAAGCCTGTGAGATCTGCCAGTTCTGACAAAATTCACAGCGAAAATTACAGCCGATAGTGGCAATGGAAAAGGCTGAGGTCCCTGGTAAAAAATGATAGAGAGGTTTTTTTTCGATCGGATCCACATGAGCGGCTATCAATTCTCCATACACTAAGGTGTAGAGTTCCCCACCCTTATTCTTTCTCACTCCGCAAATCCCGTACTTCGAGGGAGCTATCTGGCACCTGTGGCTGCACAGATCACACTGGACTTCATTATTTTTGGTTTTATGAAAAAGATAGGCTTTTTTTATCATCTCTGCTCCTGGAGCTGCGATAATTTATTCAGTTGCCTTTGGCCTGAATAAAATGATACTGGAAACCGCCTCTCTATTTCAAATACTATAATGGAAAAAAGACCGTGGAAAAGAATTATTTAACCTGGATGATGAACAAGTCGAGGTTGAGGAGAGCTTAATGAAATTCAGGTGTGGATGTGGCGACATTGAAGATTTAGCCTTCGGAGTGCTGTGTTTGAGGGAACTCGGCAAAGCCGAGCTGTGAGCATGTCTGACCCACGGACGGGGGGAGTTGCGCAGCAGCCGAAAATACAGTGCGAGGAATGGCGTTAAAAATCTGAAGGGAGCAGCGGCCATATCTGAATTTCATATCGGCTTGCCTGAAAGGTAAAAGAATGGCGATTAAAATGAAAGTTAAAACAAACAAAAACATTTCAGTTGTCATTTTATTCAAAAGCATGCATATCCTTGAAATCAAAACAAAAAATTCTCATCGCCATTTTTTTACGAAGAAGTCAGGTTTATTTGAGCGGAAGGACAAAGCTGATTCAAGCGGCACTCTCCACAGAGGGGCTTTTTTGCCTGGCAGATCTCTCTGCCGTGGTTTACCATTATATAGTTGAAATAAAGCCATTCTTTCCTTGGGACGACAGCCATTAAATCTCTCTCTATCTTATCAGGATTTTTTTCGTCACTTAAGCCCAGTCGATGTGAAAGACGCTTGACGTGCGTGTCCACGGCGATCCCTTCGGTTTTGTTATAAGCGCTGGAAAGAACAATATTCGCTGTCTTTCTTGCGACTCCGGGCAGCGTCAGCAACTCCTCCATAGTGGAAGGCACCTCTCCTGAAAAATCTCTTTCAATCTTTTGAGCCGAAGCCTGAATATTTTTTGCCTTATTCCTGTAAAATCCGGTCGGGCGGATTTCCTCCTCCAGTTCTGTCAAGTTGGCTTGAGCAAAGTCGCCAGCGTTTTGATACTTCTTAAACAAACCGGGAGTCACTTCATTCACTTTTTTATCCGTGCACTGTGCTGATAATATGGTGGCCACCAAAATCTCAAGGGAGGTTTTAAAGCGAAGTGCGGTCCGGCTCTGTGGATATTGCTCTTTTAATATTTTGATGATTTCTCTGGCTTTATCTTCTTTATTCGCTTTAATCATGGCTGCTGATGTCTATCATTCTCTTTATGGCTTTGCCGGCTTTTTCTTTTATTTCATCCGGCACCGTGACTTTCTTCTCCATGTTCTTTAACGCCAGGTAGACTTTTTTTAACGTGATCTTTTTCATATTCCTGCATACCGAACGTTTCCGTAGAGGATGAAAATTTTTTTCAGGATTTTCCTTTTTTAATCTGTAAATAATTCCCGTTTCTGTTCCTATGAGAATATCCTTTATCGCTGTCCTATGCGCTTCCTTAACCATGCTTCCCGTGGAAAAAACCCTATCAGCAAGCCTTATCACCTCAGGACGGCATTCAGGGTGGACCCATACCTCACTATCAGGATAGATCTTCTTTTTCTCTAAAATATCCTCCGGCCTGATCTCATCATGGACGTAACAGTAACCGTTCCAGGGGATGATCTTTTTTGAGCTGTTTTCTGCGACATATGAAGCTAAATTTCTATCAGGTACAAACAGCACATTTCTTTCCTCTAACGAATTCACGACCTGAATGGCATTTGATGACGTACAGCAGATATCACATCCAGCTTTGACATCAGCTGTACTGTTGACATAACAAACCGCTTTGCAATCAGAATGGTTATCCTTCCATTTTTCCAGCTGACTCTTGCTGATCATATCCGCCATAGGGCAGCGGGATTTCTCATCAGGGATCAAAACAGTTTTCGAAGGAGCTAAGATCGCAGCGGTCTCTGCCATAAAATAAACACCACAAAATACAATTACATCCTTATCTGTTTGGGATGCCTTAATACTCAGACCCAGAGAATCTCCCAAATAATCCGCAACATCCTGTACTTCTCCCCTCTGGTAATTGTGGGCAAGGATTACGGCATTTCTTTCCTGTTTCAGCTGTTCTATTTTTTCTTTCAATTCTATATTCATCATAATAATTCACTCTTTTTAAAAATTTAAACACGGATCTTTGTGGCTCCGCAGTGAGGGCATTTCTCATCGTCTTTCCTTTTTGGTTTCCCGCATTCCTTACAGAATTCAAGCTTCATCTGGCACCTACGGCAAAACAATTTGGATTCAACTAAAGGGTCATCGCATGCCGGACACATAAATGTTTTTTCCTCTAATATTTTTTTATGGGCTTCCCTCTTATCTCCTCTTTGTTTGGCTCTGTAGTTTTCTATCGCTTTATGGAGGGCATCCGCCCCTAAATTAGAACAGTGCACTTTTTTCTCTGGAAGTCCTCCCAGCTCTTTCACTATTTGACTGCTTGAAATATTCATGGCTTCTTTTAAGGTCTTCCCCTTAGCCATTTCACCGACCATACTCGCACTGGCAATGGCTGCTCCGCATCCTAAAGTCTGAAATTTAATATCATCAATAATATTGTTCTTCACTTTTATATAAAAAGTGGTTGTATCACCGCAAACAGGATTTCCTATTTTCCCGACTCCATCAGCATTTTTTATAATTCCGACGTTCCTCGGATTCTGAAAATGATTCATGACTTTGTCACTGTAATGCATTTTTTCCTTCCCTCGAATTCTGAATCAAAAACACAGAAAAAAGTTCAAAGAGACGGTGAACCTATGCGGCTTCCACTGACTTTATTTCTGGTATCTCTTTTTTCAAAAGCCTTTCAATACCCATCTTCAGGGTCATTTGAGACATCGGGCAGCCTGCACAGGCTCCAGTTAACCTGACTTTCACAACTCCGTCTTTAACTGAAACCAGCTCAACATTCCCGCCATCTGCCTGTAAAGAAGGACGTATTTTATCTAAAGCGGTCTCTACTTTTTCTTTCATCCATTTTCTCCTTTTATTGTCTTTATCTTACTCTCATATAGAAATAATAGACTGAATATTATATGAAAATCTTTTCTTTATATCAAAACATACATTAATATAGGCTAATTGTCAATTTTTCCTATAGGAATTATATATTTAATCTGAAATCCTTCCCGTCCGGACTTTTTATGAAAGATCCAGTTCAGATTACGATCCTAGGAATACCCGGATTGATACGTGCTGTTATCTCATAATTGATGGTTCCTGTCAGTGCAGCCAGTTTGTCCGCCGTGATGGAATCACCTCCCTCTCCGCCGAGAAGAGTGACCGTGTCTTCAACTTTAACTCCGGGAATATCCGTGACGTCCACCACGATAAAATTCATGGCCACCCTTCCTCTTATGGGAGCCCTAAGCCCTTTTATCAGCACATAGGATACATTCGAGAGGGCTCTTGAATACCCGTCATAATATCCTACTGGAATAACGGCAAGAACCGCCTCCCTTGTTGTTTTGTATGTACATCCGTACCCAATAAATTCCCCTTTGGGAATATGTTTGACCTGTGCGATTCTGGCTTTCCAGGACAGCACGGGCTTTAAATTAAATTCAGGCTTGTCTCTTAGTAAACTGGATACATACACTTCATTCGATGGCCATAATCCATAGAGACCTATGCCTATTCTAGCCATATTAAAGTATGTCTCCGGGAACAATATGACCGCTGCGGAACAGGCCATGTGTTTGAACGGTACTTTTATCCCATGAGATTCCATCCTGCTTAAAATCTTTTTGAATCTCTTGAGCTGGTACTGAGCGTAACTATGGTCAGTGGTATCCTCTATATTGGCAAAATGGGATGAAATTCCTTCTATGATTAATCCTTCACGTTTCTCTATCTTTTCAATAAAAGGAATGATCTCATGTTCATCAAGACCTTGCCTGTATGTTCCTGTTTCTGTTTTGATATGGAGATAAGCCTTTTTATGAAGAGACCGACATATTTCCCCTAAGCTCTCTATGGTCTCATTATTATAAACCGTTATCCTTATATCATTCTCAACTGCGTGCTGCAGCCTGCGCAAAGGAATATATCCGACTGATAAAACAGGGCATTTGAAACCATGTTCCCTCAGCGCTAAACCCTCATCAAGAGAATGAACCCCCAGCCAGTCAGCGCCTGATTTTACAGCGGCATCGGCAATCGGAATCATGCCGTGTCCATAGGCATTGGCTTTGACCATGGCTAAGAGCTTTCGCTCTTTTCCCAAGAGATTTCGGAATCGGCTGATATTGTGCTCCAGCGCTTTGGCATCCAGCTCAATCCACTGCAGATGTCTATGATTCATTATTTATATCCGGCCGATCGACGATTTTGTCCAAATCAATAAATTTTTCCATCTTATCCCTCAAAAAAACTGTGTCTTCCCTTTCAGCTCCTGTTGATATCATAACGACCTCTGCCTGAACAAGGTCCTCTATTAGCTTCACATAATCAAGAAAAGATTCAGGGAGTGATTGGTGATCTTTTGTTCCATGGATACGCTTCTTCCAGCCCTTCACGGTCTTATATACGGGCTTGAGTTCCTCCAGAACCCAGCTCTCGGTAGGAAAACGATCCAAAGGCGAATCCTTGTAAGAATAGCCTATCCCTATTTTTATCTCATCCAACTCATCAAGCACATCCGGTTTTGTCAAAACAAATTTCTTTATCCCATTTATTCTTGCGGCATGTTTTAAGGCAGTGGCATCAATCCATCCGCATCTGCGTGGACGGCCTGTAGTCGCTCCATACTCATTGCCTTTTTTCTGAAGATGTTTTCCCGTACTCCCATGAATCTCCGTAGGAAAGGGACCACTGCCTACTCGTGTTGTATAGGCCTTTACTATGCCTATGACATGGTCAATTTTATCCGGGCTTACCCCAAGTCCTGTACAGACTCCTCCTGCCGTGGAATTAGAGGAGGTCACATAGGGATATGTGCCGTGGTCAATATCAAGAAGGGTTCCCTGAGCTCCCTCAAACAATATAGATTTTCCCTCATTTATTTTTTTCTCAATCAGATAAGAAACATCCTGAAGGTACTTTCCGATTTTATCCCTGTAAAAGAGACACTCCTTTATTATTTCTTCCGGTTCAAAGATCGGACTCTGGAAATGGGCAAGAATGATGTTCTTTAGTTTGACGCTCTGTTCGACTTTACTTCTCAGTACATCCATGTTCAAAAGGTCGCCGGTCTTTATCCCCTCCCGGGCTGTCTTGTCAACATAGGCAGGACCTATTCCCTTACATGTTGTGCCTATTTTTTTATCACCCCTGATTTTCTCCGTAACCTCCTCAATGGAGGGATGATACGGAAGGATAAGCTGTGCGTTTTTGCTTATGACTATATTGTCGTCGACCTTGATCCCCAAGCTCTCCAGCTGCTCGATCTCTTCTAAAAAAGCCCTGGGATTTACAACGACTCCGTTTCCTATAATACAGAGAACATTCTCATGAAGGATTCCTGACGGAATAAGATGAAGGACGATCTTTTTCCCTTTGACAAAGACGGTATGACCGGCGTTATTTCCGCCCTGATATCTCGCTACAATATCAAATGCAGGCGTTAATAAGTCAGTGACTTTGCCCTTTCCTTCATCTCCCCACTGCATCCCTACTACGGCAATATTCGACATAGGCAACTCTCTTTTAATTTAGATTCTTTAAAAACGGCTTCGACTAAAATTATTCATAAAAAATTATGAATAATACAGGTTAGATAATATTTCCAGCCGCAGATTCATTTCTTTACTGTAGTGACTGCGAAATTCTATCAGAACTTGCTTCTGTAAACAAGTCAAAAACTCAATGCCATCTGACAAAGAAGAACATGGTGTTTGGCGTCACCCTTTATATCCTTATTGAAATCATATTCCACCTTGAGCAGCACATGCTCAAAAACCCTGTAAACCAATCCCAGGCTCCATCTGTTTTTTTCCAAATCCAACCCACTCCCTGGTTCGGAAGAAGACAAAAATCCATCGCCGTGGAAAGGATCACTGTATTTTATTTTCTGAAAACTACCAGCCGGACTGATATTCCCAATATTAACGGACATCTGGATGAAATATGCCTCAGCTTCACCATTTTCAAAACCGGAAGGATTCTCAATGGCGGCTCTTATGTATTCCGCCCAGATATGAATCACCTCGTTCTGCCAGTCAATGTTTCCTCCATGATAAACCAGACTTCTCTCCTCTTCCTCATCAAATCTTCCTCTGTGATGGGAGTAAGAGATTTCAAATCCCTCATCGATGAGAAGGCCAAATCTTCCTCCTAATGACTTGTTCCCGTTGTTGTCCTCAAACTGACCCCCGGCCGTTAATGTATCAGACTCTCTCAGCCCGTTCCCGGCATACAACAAATATTTAAAAATCTTTGCCCGGCCTTCTATAAGAACACCCATATCCCTCCAGTCCCTTGGATATAAGTACTCAGCGGTCAGGGGTTGATTGATGAATGCCGTTTGATGAGGCCTGCTTGACTCATTGTATTTTCCGAAAGGCACCATATAAAGACCGAACTTGGATGCAAAAGCATCCGAGTAACCCAAAGTGACCCAGGCCTGTTTCAGTTCGATCTCTCTCCCCTCCCTGAACACAGCTTCACATATGAAATTTGAATTCTGAGTGAGGGCTCCCGATAGCATGAATCCCAGAATCGGATTGGCAAAGGTCCCCTTTAATATCCCTTCATCCACTTGGTTGTTGATATAATCATAGGCAAAATAGCCGTTTGATTGAACTTGAGCCCATTGGTTCAATGTCAGAAGAATCAGGAAGAGGCAAATCATTCCCATTCGTCTTATCAAGTATATGATATTTTTGTTTTTCAAAGAATTCACTTCCTTTTTTATTTAATACTCTTTCTCTTCTAATTGTTTGATCCATTTCTGTATCTGTCCCCTTCTTTCCGCTGGAAGGCTGTTTTGAAAAAGGTCGAGGTATTTCACAAAATATCCTAATGCTTTTTTATTGTCTCCCCTGTTCATATGGCTATAACCAAGATTGTAAAGGGGAAGCCCATATTCAGGATCAATAACCAGCGAGTGTTCCCAAGCCTTAATAGCTTCATCCATGTTTCCCAACTGTTCGAATGCCGCACCCAGCCCGTTATAAGCCACGGCATCTTTAGGGTTTATTTCAACCGCTTTTTTATAATTTTCAATGGCTTTCTGTAATTCCTGCTCATTTTTAGTATTGAGAAAAATTGAGAGATACGCATTTCCCAGGTTGTTGTAAGTCGAAGCAAAATCCTTATCTATGGAAACAGCTTTATCTAAAGCTTCCAATGCTTTCCTGTATTCTCCTTTTCTGGTATAAGCAATCCCAAGGAAATTCCACAATTCAGGGTCATAATCCATCTCACGGAGTTCGACCTCAATAAAAACAGAAATGACTTTATCGCTTTGGCCGGCCTCTGTTAAAAAATTGAGATAAGCAGAAAAAACCTCATGGCTTGCAGGATTGTGTTTCATGCCTTCTTCAAGGACCAAAAGGGCTCCGCCTAAATTCCCCTCCTCTTTATACAGAGTCGCCAAATTCGAGTATGCCACGTCAATATCCTTTCGTTCTGTAATCACCTCCTGAAGCATTCGTATAGCCTGTTGGGCTTTCCCCTGGACATAGATCTGTTTGGCAATGACAGACTTATTATAAAGAGGAAGAAGTGTTTTGATATCATCTTCAGGCCCATACTCCTGCTGTTCTTCATGAGATCCTCCGGAAACATAACCGAGACTTCTCAACTTACGCAGAGTTTCCCTGTCAGGAGTCCTCTGGGCTTCTTTTTCTTTCGCACCTGAATATTTCTCCCTTATGCCATCTAGTTCCTTTTTATACCTGCTCAGTTCTTTTTCCCGGGCCAGATTGTTCTGCTCGTTAAAATCCTCATCCAAATCATAGATCTCGGGAATGGGAGACTCTATATACTTTTCTCCGTTATCAATATATCCCCGGAGCGGGGCCCATCCCCTGCTGTAAAACGGATACAGTGACTCAAAATAAATGGGTCCGTGCTCGATTTTTTTCCCTTTTATGGCGGGGAGAAGCGAAACCCCAGTTAGGAGATCAGGCCTTTTAAGCTCCAATACATCGCATATGGTAGGGAAGATATCTATGTGCCCCACATAATCCGTGACATTTCCGGTTTTTATTCTGGGGTAATAGATAATGAGGGGGATGCATATGGTTGTATTGTAGGCAAAAAAACCATGGGTCGGCTCTCCGTGCTGCTCCAGACCTTCCCCGTGATCGCCAGTCAGGACAATCAAGGTATTCTCATACAGTTTTTCCGATTCCAGATAATTAAAAATCTTTCCTATCTCAGAATCCACATAAGCGACCTCCCCGCTGTACAGGTCTTCCTTGAATCGATCTTTAAAAGGCTGGGGAGGCTCATAAGGCGTGTGAGGATCATATACATGCACCCACAGAAACCAGGAGGAGGATTGTCTCTTCATCCACAGAAGCGCCCTGTCAACCACTTCTTCAGCTCTTCGTTCCACATAAAATTTATCTCCCCGTGCGCTTTGGCTCCCATATTCATCATCATAAGTGCCGAATCCCTGGTCAAGCCCAAATCTTGAATCCAGAGGATAGGCTCCCACAAAAGCTCCTGTGGCGTATCCCTGGTCTTTTAAAAATTCAGCAAGAGTCACATATTCTTCCTGTACGATAAAATTGGTGTTCTCATGGACACCGTGGTACAGAGGCGTTCTCCCCAAAAGAATATTTGTGTGGGAAGGAAGGGTCGTTGGTGTGTGAGCGAAGGCATGATCAAACAAAATTCCTCTGTTAGCCAGCGAATCAATCTGCGGAGTTTCTATATGTTTCCTGCTGTAGCAGCTTAATCTATCGGTCCTGAGGGTATCAATGGTGATGAGAAGGACATTCCATCCTTTTCCTTTGGGCTTTGCCATAACAGAAGGGATCCCGCAAAAAAAACCCAATAATAAAAATATAATGAAAAAGAGACTATACTTCTTTCTTGTTTTCATTTTTCCCAATGTCTATCTTACACACCTTTTTGAGGGAGTCAAATGATATAAACCAATGAGCTGTTCCTTCTCAATGGAAAAAAAATTACTTGCATTGATTCACATAATTATGAAAATCGATTTCATTGGCCTCCAAACCAAATTGATAAACATAACGGCTCGCCAGCCGGGAAGCAAAAATGGCCTTCAAATACAGCACAGGCACTCTTTCCATGACAGCTCCGAAACCGACCTGTTTAATAAGTACATCGGGGCAGCATCCTTTGACCACAGCTTTAAAAAATTCTTCATTCTTATACAGTTCGGACGCATAAACTGCGTCGGTCACCTGATTGATTTTATCGCTTATCCTTTCTGTCAAAACAGACCTGGGTATATTGGTTTTTTCATGCGCTATTTCAATAAGGTCAAACTCCAGAGAGGCGTTCTCTTTTATGATCCTTAATATCTGCTTTATATACTGTTCTCTGAAAGACGATACTTTATTATCATGGACACACATCCATTTATCATGCTCTTCATCACTGAGTGCCAAGCTGGCAAAAACCTCCATAGAGGATGAGGTGACCCCACCTTTGTTGGCCGACGCATCCTTGTATATAATGACTCCATTTTCTTCAAGTCTTAATCTGGCATCTTGAGTGATAAAAAGATTGGCTCCCTCTGATATTATTTTGAACCTGGGTTTTCCGTTTTTATCAATGAATTTTTTCCAATTGTTTATGTTTATGGACGAGGGCCTCCCCCCGCACGGCACAAAAAGGTCAGCTTTGAACCGTTCGTCCAGATGAAAGGAATTCCTGAACTCAAGTCCGCTGGCTATATAAGTCCCGTTTTTTAGCTTCATGTCTTTATCCTCAATTGTAACCAGAAAGCCCTTTGATGAAATCAGGCTTTTCTTAAAAGCTCCGACCGGTTTTCTCAATTTAGCCAGTCGTTCCAGTTCCTGCCTGTTGATTCCTTCAGGGTCATATAAAACACCAGACCCGTCCACAATCGCCAGAATCCTGTCTTTAGAAATCAGTATTTCATTGCTTCCCAGGTCTCCGTCAGGTCCCCCTGTCATAACTTTTGTCATGTCCCCTTCTTTCAGCCTCAATTCATTTAAAGATTTCAGTACAAACTGATGAACGGAATGAGTCGTCATGCCGTAGAGGTCATGGGGTATGCCCCCTATTTTAAGCGGCTTTCCAGTGGAAAAAGCCTTCCAGTAAGGATACCCGAGGACTTTTGCCCTTGAACTGGCCCATTCCATCAGATCAGCTGTCCCTTCATCAGGTCCCAGGAAGAGAATGACTTCTTTCCCGTAAAAATCCCTTATGTTTTTATCTTCGACCAGAAGGTCCAGAAGTCCGTTGATATACTTTTTAAAGGCTGTTTCAGCCTTATCATCATACCCCCATCTGATTAAGATCGTTCCCTTGGACCCGCCTTCAGGTATATCTTTATTCTTTTTTTGCTGGGTGAGCGCCAAATTATAATTTTCGTCAAAAATAAAGTCAGAATTAATGATATAATTCTGATAGTCACTTGACCTCACAATCCTTATCCCTCCCCGTGCAATATCTCTGAATCTGATATGAAATCCCCGAAATTCCATCCCTATGACATGAAAAATCCCAAAAGGAGTTTCAGGATAATCGACTTTGTTCAGAAAACCCGTATCATACATAAAGGAAATAGAAGTTTTCTCCTCTTTGTAGAAATTAGTCCTCTGAATGACTTTAATAAAAGTAATAACCGCATTGAATATTTCCCTGTCTGTATCCGTAGGCAGCCGGCGCATCATATCCTTTTCAACATCTGATAAATCCCTATCTATTTCATTTTGCTTGTTCGCAGGATTGAATTTTTTATCAAAAAGGCCGTATAAAATTTTCAGATAATAATGATTATTCAAAAAAGAATCCCATACCTTTGTCTCTGTGTACGTATCTTTGGCAAGTCTTACTTTCAGGGTCCGCAAAGTCCAAAGAAGCTCCGGCGCCTCTTTTAAGGCATCTGAGAGTTTCACGTATTCTTCATTGTATCCCGTTAAAAATTGATGGGCAAAACTCCATGCAGATACGCCGAATACCATTTCTTGAGCGCTTAATTTTCTTTGGTTAAAAAGTCCCAAAAGAGGGCTTTCGGGGATCACATAAACCAGACTTATGTCTTCTGATATATTTTTAAGCAGCTCTTCGTCTTTGACTTTATCCAAATAAAAAACATAAACGGTTTTGCCGTTAGTAAACTGCTCTATATACTTCCTGTTTGTGACAAGGTCATAGGAATCCATAACATCCGAAATATTAGAAAAAAAGCGGGAACTCGAATCTCTGTCACAGACCACCATTATCCTGTGCTCATTCGTTTCTTTTTTAAGACTGACTTCTATAAGCGGCGTTTCCCACCCCTTGGTCTGTACCATAACACGTTGGTATCTTTCATACGTCTTTTTGGTGGTTGTTTCTAAAAAGTCTTTGCATGCGATCTTTTTCAGGTCTGTCTCCTCGGATTGTTTCTCATCCAATGATATTTTTGGCTTGTACACAAGATACATCCGGAGATGTTTGCGTCCTGCGGTTTTTCCAGAAGTCCTGTAGGACTGAACCCTAAAGTTTGGATATTTATTTTCTATACGCCTTTCAATTTCCCTCGCCTTGTCATGCTCATCCACCACTAAATAAAGAGCTTCCTTTTTCGATTCGGTCTTTAAATCAATATCAAACTCAACCCCTGCTTTAACAGCAGCCATTATTTCTGCTGCCTTAAGCGCTTCTATATGAGCTGAAATCGTCCTTAAAGGAGTGGTCTCAAAATAATAAGAAGGCATTCCCAGCTCCGAGCAGAACCAGTCTATTTCCTCCCTTGCCGCTGTCTCGGAAAACTGCTTATGCCCCAATATGATCCGCTCAATCTCTCTGAGCTGATCGATATCCAGCACTGTCTCCTTTGCTATTTTTTCTAGCCCTCTCATTTTTAGCTCCTCTCTATTATTTTGAGCCATTCAAATCCGAACTTCTTCCAGAAGATTGAGTTCTTAAAAAAAATTGACTCCTTTAGGCTGGAAGAGGCATTGTTATTATACCACTGTTTTGACAGCATACAAAGTTTTGAAATCTTCTGTCATGAGGCGTTTTGTCCTTGCTTTAATTTTCTTTTTCTTTTATTATTCTTCGTTAAACAGATAACGAAGAATTGCTTTTTAAACAAGAACGGAAATTTTTAATTTGATAGTGTCATTTAAATTTTTTTATAATAAAACATTGTGTTTTGATCAGAGGAATTGATTATGCTGGAAATCCTACTTCTCGTTTTTTTTGCGAAAAAAATCGGGAAAATTGCGGAAGAAAAAGGCCGGAGACCTGGACGGTTCAAAGCCCTGCTTGTAGCCTTATGGTTTTCTGGGGAAATACTGGGATTTATTATCGTTATCCTCTTATCCGGAACAACATTTATAGCGTACTTGTTTGCCTTGTTTTGTGCGGCAGTGGGTGCTGTTGTGTCCTTCGAAATCGCTAAAAGTCCGGATATAAAAGCGCTTTTAAAAAGTTATTGCGGATTCATACTGGGCTGGTTCATCCCGGGACTCGGCCATTTGCTGGCAAAAGCTACTGGAAGGCAGTGACATTTTTCTTATGCATCTCACTTATGGCGGCTCTCGGGCTGTATATAGGAGGAAGGATTTATCCGCTGCAAGCTGAGAATCCTTTGACCATACTTGCTTTTTTCTCTGATTTAGGTTACGGGGCTCTCTATTTCTCCTCCAGAATATTCTCCTTTGGTGCAGGTGTGTTAAAAAACATCACCTTTGAGTTCGGAACAACTTATATCGCCGGAGCCGGTTTGCTCAACTACCTGGTTGCTTTGGATGCTTTTGACATTTTATATGGGAAAAAGAAATGATATTTAAAAGCCACATCATCTCTATGATCATCTATGCGGCTCTTGTCAGTATAGTCCTTGCCTTAATAAGAAGAGACAACAAAAAAGACCAAATCAAATACTTCTTATCTCTATTCTTGATCATGACTGCAGGAGCCCTTCTGTTCGGGTGGTTCATGTATCTGTTCTTTTAGACTTTTATTCAAAATCCAAGACCTATATAATAGAACAATCGGAAAAACTTATTTTACAGCTGCTGAAAACCGCAATGATTGAAGTCTACAATTTATGGAAGCAGTACCAAAGGCCTAATTGGGCTCTTTCCGGTATCTCAATGAAGATCGAAAAAGGGGATTTTTGTTTCATAACAGGCCCCAGCGGATCAGGAAAGACCACCCTTCTGAAAATACTTTACAGAGAAATTCTCCCAACACAGGGGCAGCTATTGATCGATCAGAGAAACATACTGAGAATACCTGACCATAAGATTTATGTTCTGCGGCGAATGATGGGTATTGTTTTTCAGGATTTCCGTCTCCTTTTTCATAAGAAAGTCTTCGACAATATAGCCATTGTTCTCAGAATTCTGGGTGTACCCAAAAAAGAAATCAGAAGAAGGGTTTTTTATTTATTACGCATGGTAAACCTGCATAACAAAATGTGGGAATATCCAAAACATCTATCATACGGAGAACAGCAAAGAGTCGCTATTGCAAGGGCAGTGGTGAATAATCCGAAAATCATTCTTGCGGATGAGCCCACCGGCAATCTGGATACAGAGCTTGCCTATGAAATAATGAATCTTTTCAAGAGAATTAATAAAAAAGGAACAACCGTGCTCATCTGTACCCACGACAGAGAGCTGATAAGGCATTTCGGTGAAAAAATTTTTTTCCTGTATAAAGGAAAAATTCTAAGAAGGGAATCTCTTTGATACACCAAAAATTTATTTTTTCACTAAAAGAAACCCTCCAAAACCTCTGGCAGTTTAAGGGCCGCAACCTGTTCTCACTCTTTATAATATGTCTTTCCTTTCTTATCATAGGAATATTCCTGTCGCTATCCAACAACTTCCAATACATTGCAAAACAAATCCAGAAAAACCTTGCTATCATAGCCTTTCTTGAAGAGGGCATATCTGAACAAAATATCAATGCCATCAGAATAAGACTAGAAAACAGCCCTTATATTGAAGAGGTCAGCTACATCACCTCTGAGCAAGCCAAGGAAAATTTCAGTGAAAAATTTCCTGAGCTGAACAATATCGTTAGCAACCTGGAGATAAATCCATTCCCTCCTTCCTTTGAAGCGATCGCCAAAAAAAATGCCCTTTCCTATGAGGAAACAATCGACTTTGTCAATGACTTAAAGAATATGCCCGGTATTGATGACGTCCAGTTCAACAAGGACTGGCTGGAGAGGATACAGGCATTCAGCCGGTTGGCAAAGGCAGTGGGATTTTTCCTGGGAGGCATTCTCGTCCTCGCTTCTTTCTTTATCATTTCAAACATAATCAAACTCAATGTTCTGGCACGCAAATCAGAAATAGAGATACTAAGGCTTACCGGAGCCACAAATTTTTTCATCCGGACTCCTTTTCTCATAGAAGGCATCATTCTGGGTTTTCTAGGAAGCGCCGGCTCTCTACTGCTTCTTGCCATTATTATAAAACTGTTCCCTCTGTATTTAGGAGCCTCTCTGGGGACTTTAACGGAGTTGATAAGTTTTCGCTACCTGAGCCTGAGCCAGTGTCTTGCGGTTATAACAGGCGGAAGTGTCATTGGTTTTTCAGGGAGCTATTCCTCTCTGGCCAGATTTCTCAATATATGATGATGAATAAAAAATGGCGATATTCTTTTTATTATTTGTTGAATAACTCGCGGGTTAGTCTGTGGGCTTGTCTTATGGGTTCCGGAATCCTGTATTTCGAACACCTTAATACTATGTCCAGGGAAGCAGCAAAATTGATCCGGTGTCCTGGGGATATATAAACAGGCTTGACACCTGAACGCGTTCTCAGACAATATCCCACATGTTCATCCTTCCTGTTTTTATAATGAGTGTAAGCCCCTCTCTCATTATCAGGCCGAGTGAACGGATAAAAAGGGCTTTTAGCACAGCCAATCGTCGCGATACCCAATACAACTCCCAAATAAGATGCGATCCCCATTCTCCGGGGATGAGCGATGCCATTCCCGTCAATAAGACTTACTTCGGGCTCTTTGCTCAAAGCTTTAAAAGCTTTTATCAAAGCCGGGGCTTCACGAAAATTCAAGAATCCAGGGACATAGGGAATGGCAAAGTCAGCCACTCCTTCCGAGGTTTCGATGATTTTTAAACCAGGAAGTGACAAAACAACGACCTTCGCGCCCACTTTTTTATTTTTATAATCATAACTGCAGTCAGCCCCGGCAATTTTCTTAACTTCTTTCCTTTCCCAAACAAGATCCAATCTCCTGGATAGCTTGGACTGGGCCTTCATAGCTTTTTTAAAATCAAACATGCATATAAAAATGTACTCCCTCTGTCCCCTTATTTCAAGCTCCCTTTAACCTGATCCGTTCCAAATTATATCCATGCCAGGTCGAACTATCGCCCATCAGGGAACAGTCACTGACAGACTCTCTGCTATGTTGACATATCAAGGGAAGATGTCATAAAATTCAAAGAGATGAATTCTGTTGGGCAAGAGTTAAAAAAAGAAAGGGAATTAAGGGGAGTATCTCTAAAAGAAATCGCAGACACCACAAAAATCAATATTAGATATTTAAGGGCTCTGGAAGAAAATAACTTTGACATGCTTCCTGGTAATTTCTTCATTAAAAGCATTATAAAAGCTTATGCCGGATATATCGGACTGGATGAAGATGTTATTTTAGACCATTTTCATCATACAATTCAGACAAAAAAAGAAGAAAGAGAAGAGCAGCCCAGGGAAAAAATCCCACCAACTGAGGTTCCAAGAAAATTCAAGCTTTTTCTCCGGATAGCAGGCTATTCCATAATTTTTATCACAGCTTTTGTCATAATTTTTTTCCTGATCAAAGGAAAAAATTCCGTTTCTATAAGTGAATCCACATCAACAACCGAGCTCTTGTCTCATAGTAAATTCTCAGATCTTATCCTTAACTCAATAAACCCAAGTGACGGAATGATTCTCGAAATGACTTTTCATCAAGAGACATGGATAGAGATATTTGCTGACGGAAAATTATATTTTTCGGGATTAAAGCACCAGGGAGAGCAGCTCTATTCAACTGCAGAAAATGAGTTTCTTATTCATTTAGGGAATGCAGGCGGCTTCACTTACAGCATCAACGGAGTTCCGGGAGAACCCTTGGGTAAACCTTGGCAAGTTATTAAAAACTTACGTATAACATCCGAAAATTACGAACAATACTTTTTAAAGCAAAAAGCAGCCAGTTTGACTAATATTTTGTAAGTTCTGTTAAATTTAAAGAAAAGAGACTATTATCAATAACATGGAAAACTCGAAAAAGAAAGGCTCCCGCATAATAGGTGCCTTGATTCTTCTTTTGATCATTCTTTTTGTTGTCATCGAATCGATTATACGCGGAACCCAACAGTTCTCTCCGATATCCGTAACCAACATTCTGCTTTCCTTACTTCAAATCATTGTTATTCTTCTCTTTCTTATTCTTCTCTTTGTTCTCGGAAGAAATCTGGTTAAGCTATATCTTGAGAGGAAAAGAAAAGTACTCGGTTCAAAATTCAAAACAAAGCTTTTGGTATTTTTCATTTCTTTATCGCTCATACCAACTCTGCTTCTTTTCTTTTTTGCAAGTGACCTTATTACGAGAAACATAGAACAATGGTTTAAGACCCCTATAGACAAAATCCTGGATGATACCAGCGACCTCACTGAAAGTTTCTATCAAAACACCAAAGACACCACTCTTCATTATGCGAGACAACTGGGAAAAGCCATTCAAACGCAGGAACTCGCTGATCCAAATGACAGGGTTCCTCTCATAGACTTTGTAAGAGAAAAATTAAAGGAATACCAATTAGATGAAATTAGTGTGTTCCTGGATGAAGAAGAACTTTTTTCTATGATGAATCCGGATCTTCCTCTCCAGTACTACCGTAATATGAACACCAATTATGTAAAAAGAGCCCACCTGGGCGAAGTCTTCAGCACCATTGAATCCATGGGAAGCGGAGAGATGATACGAAGAGGAGTCTCCATCCCCATTCCTGATACGGGAAATCTTCTGGTCGTGGCCGGCAAATTCCTTCCCCAGAACTATGCCCAGAAGATCAACAGCGTCTCCGCTTATGTAAAGAGATACAGACAAGTCAAAACACAGAAAAACCCTGTCAAGACATTCTATCTATTGATGCTTGTGTTTATCACACTTTTGTTGGTGTTTGCCGCAAGCTGGATAGGATTTCATCTGGCGAAAAGTATCACAGTACCTGTTGAAAAACTGGCAAACGCCACCAGGGAAGTATCCAAAGGAAACCTGGATGTGCAGGTTCAGGACCCTGCTTCCGATGAATTAGGAATGTTCATAGATTCTTTTAATAAGATGATATCCGATCTCAGGGAAAGCAGGGAGCATATACAACAGAAGACATCAGAACTCCAAGCAGGAAAACAGTATATCGAAACTATATTGAATGACATCACTACAGGAGTCATTACGATTAATGCCGATGACAGGATAACGACCATCAATCCCTCCGCACTCAAAATGCTGGCGCTGGAAAGAAAAGACCTTATAGGAAAAAATTACGAGGAAGTCCTGAAAGACCTAAAGTATAAGGAAATCGCACAGAACATAGAAAAAGCGGTCATTAATAAACATCAAATTTCTGACAAAGAAATCAATATAAATTTCAACAGCCAGAACACAACCCTTGCCTTGACCATTTCTCATATAGAACAGGACGAAGATGGGGCATCCGGATTGATCATAGTGCTTGATGATCTGACACAATTGATAAAGGCACAAAAAATAGCCGCCTGGAAAGAAATCGCACAAAGAGTCGCCCATGAGATAAAAAATCCATTGACTCCTATCCAGCTGTCCGCAGAAAGAATAGAAAAGAAGATCAAAAAACGAAAAACCCTTGCTGACAAGACGTTAATCGAAAGCACGAAAACAATTATTCAGGAAGCCAGGACCATTAAAGACCTTATAGATGAGTTTTCAAATTTCGCCCGTATGCCAAAAATCTCCCTTAAAGAGACGGATCTTCATGAAACCATCACGCAGACCATAGCTCCCTTTCAAGGAATATTCTCTGAAATAAATTTCGAAACGCAATTCGATAACAGTATCCCCAATAAAGTAAAGCTGGATAAAGAACAAATGAAACGGGCGCTGACCAATATCATTGACAACGCCATCGATGCCATGAACAAGAAAGGAGAGATTAAAATAAAGACTTCCTTTGACAAACAGTACAATAAAATCGGAATTGAGATATCAGACACAGGCCCGGGTATTCCTGAAAAAGACAAACAAAAGCTCTTTCTTCCCCATTTCTCTACCAAGAGAAAAGGGACGGGTCTAGGTCTGGCCATCGTCAATCAGGTCATCAATGAACACAATGGAATCATCAGGGTCAAAGACAATGAGCCTATGGGTACAAAATTCATCATACAGGTCCCGATATGAAAGAAAAAAACATACTGATCATCGATGATGAATCCGGAATCCGCTCCTCCCTAAAAGGTATTTTTGAGGATGAGGGCTATAAGGTAAAAACAACCAGTACCGGAGAAAAAGGCTTAGATTATATAAAAAACGAATCCTGTGATTTGATCCTCCTTGATATCTGGCTGCCTGAGATGAACGGGATAGAAGTCCTCAAAAAAATAAAGAATATTGACGAAAATATCCAGGTTGTCATGATAACAGGTCACGGTTCGGTAGAGGCTGCCGTCAAATCAACAAAGCTGGGGGCTTACGACTTTTTAGAAAAACCTCTTTCTTTGGAAAAGGTCGTCCTCACAGCAAAAAACGCATTAAAACAGAAGTCACTGGAAGAAGAGAACATACAGCTGCGGCAGGAAATGAGATCCAAATTCAACTTAATAGGAAAAACTAAACCCATACAAAAAATTAGAGAAAAAATCAAAACCACAGCCCAGACTAATGGAAGGATACTTATTTTCGGTGAACACGGAACAGGGAAGAAACTTATTGCCAGACTTATGCACCAACACAGTAAAAGAAATCATCACCCCTTTGTCCAAATAAATGTCGCTGCCATTCCGGATGACCTTATTGAAAACGAGCTGTTCGGATATACGGATAAAAGCGATTCAGGAAAAGGGAAAAAAGGGAAACTTCTCCTTGCAGACAAAGGCACTCTATTCCTCGATGAAATAGGAGAACTAAGCCTGAACACTCAAGACAAACTCATCAAATTCATTGAGGAAAACAAATATGAGACCCTGGGAATCTCTAAAACAGTTGAGGCAGATGTGAGGATTATCTCATCAACCCACCATAACTTAAGAGAATTGACAACAGAGAACAAATTCAGAGATGAGCTTTTCTTTAAATTAAATGTCATTCCGATAAAAATGCCCCCTTTAAGGGAAAGAAAGGAAGATATCCCTCTTCTTATTGACTATTTCTTAAAGTATTTTTCTTTCGAATACGGGAAAAAACAAAAGACGATGGATAAAAAAGCCATGGAAGCTTTTATCAATTATTCATGGCCGGGTAATATCAGTGAACTCATTAACGTCATAGAAAGATTTGTTATCATGGTCAAAGAGGATGAAATCAATTCTTCCCATCTTTACCTTCTTGTCGAACCCATCGAGTCTGAATTCCTTCACGGGGAAAAGAAAACGATGCCCTTAAGAAAGGCCAGGGAACATTTTGACAAAGAGTTTATTCATAGTGCCCTTGTCAGGAACAACTGGAACCTTGACAAAGCAGCCTCTGACTTAGAGATAGAGAAAAAAACCCTACAGTCAAATATAAAAAGACTGGGGATTCATTTTTCAAAATAACAATTTTTCTTAACAAATACTCCCTGTCCTGAATTATTGACAAGCCAAGGTGAAATTAATTTACAGTAAAGCTCTTTTATGATATCTTGAGCAATCAAAGGAAAAAAGACAATGAAGCTCGATACTATCCGGCTGATCATCAATTCATCACGCAAATTCATGAACATCGGTGCACGGCAGAAACTCTGGAATCTCCTTAAAAACTTTCATCCTCCTGATATTGCAGGGCTTATAAATCATTTCACAGAACGGGAAAAAATCATCCTTTTGATCACACTCCATGAAAATGACAATAAAAAAGCTGCTGGGTTATTAAGCGAAATGGCTGCGGAAGATGCGGCTGAGACCATACAGCAAATCCCAATAGAAACAGCCACCAAAATATTTCATGACCTGCCTTCAGACGATATCGCTCCCATACTTGAATTAGTGCCCGAAGAGCTCAAAAACAGCATCCTTACTTCTCTCGAAACAAAGCCCACTGAAGAGGTCAAAGAGCTGCTGGAGCATGAGGAAGAGACAGCGGGAAGAATCATGTCCCCCAATTTTTATGCCCTGAATGAAAACACGAATGTTTCCGATGCCATCACAGCCATGCAGCTTGAGGGAGATGTAGAGTCGGCTTTTTATCTGTATGTGATAGATGATGAGAATCATCTCAAAGGCGTGGTCTCGCTTCGGCAGGTTCTCTTTTCCAAACCGAACACCCCACTTAAAAACATAATGACAACAGACGTGATCTCCGTTCAAACCAATACCGACCAAGAAGAAGTAGCGAGAGTCGTCGCTGATTATAACTTAGTAGCCATTCCTGTAACTGATTCCCAAATGAAACTCGTGGGGGTTGTAACAGTGGATGACATCATCGATGTCATTGACCAAGAGGCCACTGAAGATATGTACAAAATGGTCTCTCTGGATACTTCGGATAGGATCAAAGACAGCCCCTTTTCCTCTATAAAAAAACGGCTTCCTTTCCTTCTTTTAAGCCTATTAACGGCATCCGTAGCTCCTGTTGTCGTAAACTACTTTAAAGGGACGATCCAACAAGTCGTTACCCTTGCTGTTTTCATGCCACTGGTAGCTGCACTGGGGGGAATCGCAGGAAACCAAACCGTTGCCATTATGGTCAGGGAAATAGCGGTAGGCCAGACTGAATGGATCTCTGCAAGAAAAGCCCTGTTCAAAGAAATCGTAGTGGGAATATGCAACGGAATAGTGATCGGTCTGCTTTTAGGTTTGGTCTCTTTTGTTCTCATCAGAAATCCTTACCTGGGCTTTGTTTTGGGCCTTGCCGTTATCATCAACCTTTTTATAGCCGCTCTGGTAGGAACCCTTATTCCATTATTCCTTAAACTGATAAAACTCGACCCAGCCCTGGGCTCTGTAAACCTTCTCACTATGTTCACTGATTCGCTCGGGCTTCTGACCTTTTTAGGATTAGGGACTCTTTTTCTTAAATATCTATCATAACCCAGGTAAGATAAATTTTATGCCAAAAGACCAGACTGAAGCCATTGTTCTTCGGACTTTCAATGTGGGAGATCAAGATAAAATCGCGGTTTTTTTCTCAAGGGACAGGGGAATACTGAAAGGCATAGCCAAAGGTGCCAGAAAATTCGGCAACAGATTCGGAAGCTGTCTGGAACCCTCATCATATATATACATCTATTTTTATGAAAAAGAGAACAAAGATTTGGTCACGGTCAGCAACTGTGACCTTCTGGAATCGTTTTTTGATATCCAGAGCCATTTAGATACGGCCTTCACATTAAGCTATTTCTCTGAATTAATAGAAAATTCTCTTCCCGCACAAAGCGACGAAGATACTTTATTCAGACTAATGCTTCAAATACTACGGGCTATAAAACAGGAAAAAGAACTTGTATTTCTCACAGCTTACTTTGAACTATGGTTCCTCAAAATCAACGGATTTTTCCCAAATTTTAAAAAATGCAAAAAATGCCGCAAAAGCATTGAAAGGATCGGATGGCTCTCTGTGAAAAGAGACGGTATCCTTTGCCCCAACTGCGGTTCCTCAGACAGAGAAAAAATAAGTTCAGAGGAAATTTCTGTCTATTCCTGGATCTTGAAAAATCCCCCTGCATCTGAGAAACAATATCCTTTCTCAAGAGAACAGATCCAAAAAGCCAGAAAAGTCCTTAAAAATCTCATTGTCTTTCATATGGAAAAAAGACCCAGATTCCCGGATGATTTTAAAAAACACTTCAGCTCCTAAATTCCTCCCTTATGATTTTTTACGTACGGTCAGGACGTGTAGAATGATGGTATATCAATCCGGACGAAATATAGAAAAAAGCCGCTAAAAACAACGCCGCGGAAAAATTCCAGTTTATAGCGATAATCACGGTCATGACAGAACCTAAGACAGTGGCGAACGCATTGGAACCCCAGGCCCATCCTATCATGGATTTCTGTCTTTTCCCCAAATATTCTATGCCTGTGGGAAAGAACACTCCCATTAAAAAACCAGGAATAAAAATGAGAATAAAAGTGATAAAAATCCGCCATACCAGGCTTAAATGAATAAAAGCTGTTATGATTTTGAATAAAAACAGGGAATACAGAACCAGTACTAGAAAGAGAAGTACAGAAAAAATCAGGATGAAGCCCTTTCCCGCTGCCTTCTTCATCTTTTTCGATAAAAGCGACCCTATTCCGGACGAGACCAGAAGGGAAGAAATAATCACAGATATAGAATAGGCTGGATTTCCCAGGTACAGCTGAAAAATCTTGATCATAATGATCTCTACAATGATGAAAGAAAGCCCTATGAGGAAGAAATAAAAGATAAAGTTTATACTCACCTGCCTCCTGGATGATGCCTTTAGGGGGATGAATATAAGCACAACAGGAAGGACTATAGAAAGAAAAAGTATGGCCAGATAAACAGTGTTTGAATAAGTCAAAGCCCATTTGACGACGTTTTGAGCCATTCCTCTGACCTGCATATTCTTGAATCTAAACTGACCGATTTTATTAGGCTGGTTGAAATAAGGAGAATTGTCCCTGACGGGTCTTATATTCACAGAAGAACGGCTGATGGTTTTTTTGTATTCAGGAGAAGCTAATCTGTAATACATATTATCCTTTTTTTCAAAAGGAGAATAGACGATCTCCCTTTTTCCCGCAAATTCCTTGAGGATTTCTGCTTCATCCCGGTCAAAATTTCCTTTTTTCATGAAAAAGAAATTAAATCCGTTTTCCCTTTGTATGATAAAAAATTTCCTCTCAGGCCCCTTGATCCCCATCTCTCTCAGCGCTTCAAAGGCCGTTGAAAAAAGCCTTTCTCCAAACCAGTGTACAATATACACGACCCCATCGTCCTTGAGATGCTTCCAATAATCCTTAAAACTTTCTACCGTATATATGTACGTTTCAGCAATGCTCAATCCTCCAGACAATAAAGCATCCGCGTTGTGGGAATTGACCATCTGGATAACATCAAACTGACTGTCTATCCTTTTCAAGACACTTCTTCCCTCGTCATTGAGAAGGCGCACTCCTTTTTGCTGGAATATGTTTCCGATATAATCCGAATATTCGTTTGTGACCAGATGGCATATTTCAGGATCCATCTCAACAGCAACTACATTCCTGAACTTATTGGAAAGAGCGCACAGAACCTCATAACCTCCGGCAGACCCGATAATAAGGGCGCTTCCTCTTTTTGTCAGCTGGAAAGGAATTGCCTCATTAGCCCATTTTATCTGTCCTATCTCATGCAGCTTTCCGTTGAATTTGGCAAGCCAGGACTGCATGGTCCCTGCATCTATCCAAATGACTTTTTTCTTTTTCAAAAAAGGAGCCACATCTATCTTGTTTATAGGGCTCCACTTCGAATGCTCAATCACATTGTTATTATAGTGTCTGAGATAGCCTCTTTTTATCATCTTGGGTATGATCGGAAACAGGGCTTCTGAATGAACAAACAAAACAGCAAAGACGGCCACTATCAAGGAAAAAATGATTGTTTTTTTTACAGCCTTTATTCTGGCTATTAAAAACCATGCGAATCCCAAAAACAAAAATATAACTAATATGACTTCTGAAGGCCCCCATTTTGTGATGAGAGGGATAATCGCTATTCCCCCCAGCGCAGCCCCCAAAAGGTCAACAAAATAAAGCTTCCCGATCTCAGAAGAGTACAGGCTGAATATCAAAACCAGAGAAGCGCCCGCAAAGAAGAAAGGAAGCAGCAAAAGGAAAAAATTTAGGATCAAAAGCAGAAAATTAGAGAACGGACTGAAAAGATTCAGGAAATCTATACTGGTCGATATGGTTATTTTATAAATAACGGGAAGACTTAATGAAAAACACAGCAGAAACAGCTCCAAATACTTTATCGCATCTTTTTTATCTGTGATACGGCCTACGGACATATAAGCCCCGCTCAATCCATATCCAAAGAGAGCGAGGGAGATCATCAAGAAAGCAAAAGAGCTGACATATATCACAGAGAAGACCCGTGTGTATAAAATCTCAATCAAGACAGTAGAAAAGGTAATGGCAAATATGGGAATGATCAGTTTGAGTCGTTTCATATTTTCTCTCTAAAATGAAGATATTATAGTATAGGGGCTCATCCTAATCAACCTGACCTATTCATAAAAAAATGGCGACGATAATTTTTTTGTTTTGTTTTCAAGGACATACATGTTCTTTACAAAAATAACAATTTAAATGCTTTTTGTTTGTTTTCATTTCATTCTAATCGCCATTTTTTTACCATTAAGGCAAGCCGATATGAAATTCAGATATAGCTTGTGCTTCCTTCAGATTTTTAACGCCATTCCTCGCACTATGTTCTCGGCTGCTGCGCACCTCCCCCCGTCCGTGGGTCAAACATGCTCACAGCTCGGCTTCGCCGAGTTCCCTCAAACACAGCACTCCGAAGGCTAAATCTTCAATGTCGCTTCAGCCACACATGAATTTAAGTAAGTTTAAGCAATCTCGACTTGTGAATAAGACAGGTTAATAAAAAGGTTTCTCTCTCCTGCCATAATTTTCTTTACAAGGAAACATGGGAGACTAAAATATAAAGAAGTGAAAAACATATTTAAGAGATCCGGAAAGCCAAAGCAGTCCGATGGAGAATTTCTGGAAGAAATATATAAGAGGCTTTTGGGGAGAGGAATTGACGAGGGAGGAAAAAGATTTTACCTTGAATTTCTGGGCAAAGGACATTCAAGGGTTTCGGTTATACTGAGCATTATAGAGTCAGAAGAGTTTAAAAATAAAACAGCAAGAGATAACCTCCATCATCTGCTGCTTCCCTCCATTCGAAGCGAAAAGCCCGACCAGTACAAACAAGTAATGGATACACATGCAAAAGAAAAAATATGGGTATTTGAAGTTCAAGCGCCTTCTGACTTTGACTGGCTTGAGAACAAAATCCTCGAGAACAATTACTATGAAAAGCCAGGGGTGTGGAATCTTGAAATCGGGGAGGACCAACAAATCCTCTCTGAACTCATCTCAACGTTCGATCCTGAATGGGTACTGGATTTAGGCTGTGCAAACGGAACCATCATGAAATGCCTGTTTGACAGGGGAATAAAGAGCGAGGGGATAGAAATAAGCAGGCTTTTTCTATCCAAAGCGTTCCCAGAAATAAAAAAGAACATCCATTTCGGAGAGATCCTGGAAGTCGATCTCAAGAAGAAATACGATTTCATACTCGGACTTGACATATTCGAGCATCTGAATCCCAACAAACTCAAACAATATATCCAAAAAATTGACAGCCGTCTCTCTGAAAACGGGTTCCTTTTCTGTAATATCCCGGCTTTTGGAAACGATGAGGTGTTCGGAGAGATATTTCCTGTCTATATCAAAGATTGGGAGGAGGACATAAAGGAAAATCAACTTTTTCAGACCGTACACACAGATGATTACGGATATCCCAAAAACGGGCACATCATCGGAGCCGGTACCCAATGGTGGGTAAAGCAGTTCGAAGAACAAGGATTCCACCGCCAGAAAAAAAGAGAAAAAACCCTTCACAACCAGTATGACAAAGACATGGATCAGATATCCATTGCCAGGAAATCCTATTATCTTTTTTCAAAAAATCCAGAAAAATAAATAATCCGTTCAGAATAAATTAAACTGCTTACTTGACATTCATTTTTTGTTTCTGTTATAAAGTCATTTCATATTAAGTAATATTTAATTTATATTTATCATTGCTTTATTATTGGTTTTCTGAACGGAAGGAAAGGAGAAATAATAATATTTTTTACCCCCTGTTTGTTCTCAGCCCCTTCATTTTTTTCTCAAACATTCAATGAGTTCTTTTCTTTTGAATCAAAGGCAATAAAACATCTTTATCTCTATTATAATGACTAAAAAAATACTAAATAACCGGAGGGATTACTTTGAACGTCGAAACAGAAAAAGTTAAATCTTTCATCACTAAATACAATCATAAGAAGAGCGCCCTTATAGGGATCCTTCAGGAGATCCAGGCTGAATATAATTATCTTCCCAAACAGGCTTTAATCTTTGTTTCCAGGCAGCTCAGCATCCCTTTAATCGATATCATAGGCGTAGCTACTTTTTATAGTGCTTTCAGTCTTGAGCCAAAAGGGGAACATATCATTAAAGTCTGTATGGGAACAGCCTGTCATGTTCGGGGAGGTCCCAAGATCCTTGAAGAGTTTGAAAGAAAGCTGGATATCAGGTCAGGCCATACTACAGACGACAAGCAGTTCAGCTTGGACACAGTGGCTTGTTTAGGTTGCTGTGCTATCGGTCCTGTCGTTGTTGTGGATGATAACTACCATGCCCAGACCTCTATTCGGAATGTAGATACCATAACTAAAAAGTACAGAAAAAAAGAGAATAAAAATGAAGAACACAAATAAAAAAAATTCTTTGGGCAGCCTAAAAAAAATCATCAAAGAACAAAAGCAAGCCAGAAATGCAGAAAAAAAGATCACCCTTACCGTATCAGCTGGAACATGCGGACAAGCCAGAGGCTCAATGGAGGTTATCGATTCTCTGAATAACACTATAAAACAAAAAAAACTTGAGGACCGAATCCAGGTCAAAGTCACAGGATGCCATGGGTTTTGTGAAGCGGAACCCAACATCATAATCCAACCAGATGATATTTTTTACCAGCATGTAAAGCCAAAAGACTCCAAAGATATCATTGAAAAAACAGCCCTTAATAATGAAATCATTGACCGACTTCTCTACATGGATCCTTCCAAAAAAGAAAAAGCCAAGCGAGGTAATGACATATCCTTTTACACCAAACAAAAGCGCCTTATACTTGGTGATAATGTTCTCATTGATCCTACTGATATCAATGACTATTTCTCCATCGGAGGATATAGTTCCTTAGTAAAAACGCTGGAAAATCTAACTCCCGAACAGGTTATTGACACGGTTAAATCATCAGGAATCAGAGGAAGGGGGGGAGCAGGCTTTCCCACCGGGGCCAAATGGGAATTCACCCGGAAAGCGAAGGCTGATGTAAAATACATCATATGCAATGCGGACGAAGGTGATCCGGGCGCCTATATGGACCGCAGTCTCATGGAGGGAAATCCGCACCGAGTATTAGAAGGAATGATCATCGGAGCCTATGCCATCGGAGCTAACAAAGGCACTATCTATATAAGAGATGAATATCCTCTGGCGCTTCAGAATATTACACTGGCTCTCCAACAGGCAAGGGACTTCGGGCTATTAGGTAAGAATATCTTAGGCACCGGATTTGACCTTGAGATAAACATAGTCAAAGGAGCCGGAGCTTTTGTTTGCGGTGAAGAAACCGCACTTATTGCCTCTATTGAAGGAAAAGTAGGAGAGCCCAGACAAAGGCCTCCTTTTCCGGCGGTTGAGGGATTGTGGAGAAAACCAACCAACATCAATAATGTAGAAACCTGGGGGAACATTCCCCTTATCATTGACAAAGGAGCGGACTGGTACTCTCAAATCGGAACAAAAGACAGCAAAGGAACCAAAATATTTTCACTGGTCGGAAAGATCAACAATACGGGTCTGGTTGAGGTTCCTATGGGCATTACTCTCCGGGAAATCATTTTTGACATAGGAGGCGGCATACCTAAGGACAAGAAATTCAAAGCGGTTCAGACCGGAGGACCTTCCGGAGGATGCCTCCCCGAAGAAAAGCTTGACCTTCCCATAGATTATGGAAGTCTGACTGAAGCCGGTTCCATCATGGGCTCGGGCGGTATGATCGTCATGGACGAAAATACCTGTATGGTGGATGTAGCCAAATACTTCCTCAATTTTCTCAGAGATGAATCCTGCGGCAAATGCCTCTCCTGCCGAGAAGGAACCCAGCGAATGTGGGAAATCGTCAACAAAATAACAGAAGGAAAAGGGAAAAAGGAAGATATCGATCTTCTCGAAGAATTAGCTAATGCTGTTAAAAACGCCTCACTTTGCGGTCTGGGGCAAACCGCTGCGAATCCTGTTCTTTCCACATTAAGATACTTTAGAGATGAGTATAAAGCTCATGTCATAGATAAAAAATGTCCGGCAGGCGTATGTAAAGATTTGATAAAGTATACCATTCTTGAAGATAAATGCACAGGATGCATGGCCTGCATAAAGCCCTGCCCTGTGAATGCTATCTCAGGAGAACTCAAAAAAGTACATTCCCTGGACCAAAACAAATGCATCAAGTGCGGAGCATGCTATGAGGCATGCAACTTTGATGCTATAAAAATAGAGTGAGGTTAATATGGTTAATGTAAAAATAAATAACCTAGACGTCAAAGCAGAAAAAGGCTGGACCATACTTGAGACAGCTAAATTCTACGGCCTGGAGATCCCGACTCTTTGCTACAACGAAGGCCTGAGTGTCTATGGAGGGTGCCGGCTGTGTCTTGTAGAAATCGGAGAAAAACCAAACACAAAAATGGTCTCTTCCTGCAGCTACCCTGTCAGTGAAGGGTTGGTCGTCCATACAGATACAAAAAGAGTCATCCAGACCCGCCGCATGATGATAGAACTGATGCTCTCGGTCGCCCCTAACTCAAAAACAATCCAGGACCTTGCCTCAAAATTCAATGTGACACAAATGCGGTTCAAGGCAAGAAATGAAGAGTGCATTTTGTGCGGGCTTTGTGTGCGCATGTGTGCGGAACAAATGGACGGAAAAGCTATCGGCTTTCAAAACCGAGGGCATAAAAGAAGAATTTCAACTCCGTTCGACGTCCGATCAGAGGTATGCCGCCTCTGTGGCGGATGTATGTACATATGCCCGGCCTGCCAGCTGAGATGCCATGGGCCTAATCCTGATACAGATGTGTGCAATGCCTGTCTGACCATGGATCCTACATGCATAGACACCTATGATGAACTGCAGTGCTGGATGTATGATGCCGGACGCTGCGGCACGTGTGTCAGAGAAGAGGATGAAAAAAAAGAAGCGAATAAGGAAATAAACAAAAAATAATCACGGAACAATGCTTCTTTTAATATACAAAGAAAAGAGTATATAAGGAGGAATTAAGAATGTCTTATACAAAACTAAACAGGAGTGCCGCTACCCTTACAAAGAACAGAACAGAGGGGTCTATCAGCCCCTTTAGCGGTATGTGTGTGACCTGTGTTGACGGCTGTATTGGTATGTGTGAGATCGGAAAATCAGCATACCGCGGACATGAGGTTCTGTATCCACAGCCCTTTGGAATCATTACGTCTGCTTCAGAAAAAGATTATCCTGTTGACCTTTCTGACTTCACCATTCTTGGCACAGCCGTGGGAGCCCATGGTGTGGAAGCTGACAGCGATAAGGCGACCTTCCCCAAAGTCAGCATTGAAAGAGCCATCGGCCGCAACAAAGACCTTAAACTCAAAGTTCCTTTTGTCATCGGAGCCATGGGTTCCACAAATGTGGCCAAACAGAGCTGGAAAGGATTAGCTGCAGGAGTTGCAATATCAGGAAGCATACTCACTGTAGGAGAAAATGTCTGCGGGATGGATGAAGAATCAGAGTTCAAAAACGGAAAAGTCGTCAGGTCCGTAGATATGGAAAATCGGATCAAATTTTACAAGGACTGGCAGGAAAAAGGCTATGGAACCGTTGCCGTGCAGGCCAATGTGGAAGACACCCGTTTGGGAGTGCAGGAATATGCCATCGAAAAACTTGGGGTGGAGGCTGTTGAATTGAAGTGGGGACAGGGAGCCAAGGATATCGGAGGCGAAGTCAAACTCAAAACCCTTGACAAAGCTCAAAAACTGAAAAAAAGAGGATATATCGTTCTTCCTGATCCGGAAGATCCTGATATCATCGAAGCCTTTAAAAAAGGAAGCTTTAAGGAATTCGAAAGACACTCCAGGCTGGGGATGGTTGAAGAAGACAGCTTTATGAAAAGGGTTGAAGAGTTGAGAAAAGCAGGAGCCAAGCATATCTTCCTGAAAACCGGAGCATACAGGCCTGAGGACCTGGCCCGGGCTGTCAAATTCGCCTCCAAAGCAGAACTGGATCTTCTCACAGTCGATGCTGCCGGAGGCGGGACAGGAATGAGCCCCTGGCGCATGATGAATGAATGGGGAGTTCCCGGAATCGAGCTCTGGTCGCTTCTCTACAAATACCTAAAAAAAATCGATGAAAAAGGAAAATACGTTCCTGACGTAGCTGTCGCAGGAGGCATTACTTTTGAGGATCAGATCTTTAAAGTCCTTGCATTAGGCGCTCCTTACTTCAAGCTGGTCAGTATGGCCAGAGGGCCTATGGCGGCCACCATGGTTGGAAAAACCATTGGGAAAAGAATCAATGAACAGCAGATACCTGTTTATGTAGAAAGATTTGGAAATACGGCTGAAGAAATATTTGTCACAGCACCAAAACTGAAGAGGAAATTCGGTGAGAGATTCAAAGACATCCCGACCGGAGGTATGGGTCTTTATGGTTATTTTGAAAGGCTCAGTCAGGGCTTGAGACAGTTCATGGCCGGAAGCAGAAAATTCCAGCTCAAATATATTTCCAGAGATGATATTGCTTCGCTGACAAGACAGGCCGAGGATATAAGCGGTATTCCTTACATCACTGAGATAGATAAAGAAAAAGCTGACGAAATCCTTAATTTCTGAGACAGTCAATATTTGCTTTAAGGATTAAAAAGCCGAACAACAAGGGGAGATGTGGACACCTCTCCATATCTCCCCTTTTTTTTATAAAAATTAGGTTCTGTATTATTCATCACTTCTATTCCCGCAATGACATGCTTGGAGCACAAGCCACATCTGTATTTTTCCTTATTTATGGAATTTCTTTATGAACTCCTCTACCTCAGGAACCCCTCCCTGGTAAATCAGGTATCCGTTGTACGGCTCCCTTTCCGTTATTTCATCGTTTATGGGATGAAGCATCATTTCCTTAACCTTATCCGGATCTTCTGTCTGAGCCAGGACCCATCCCAGTTTAATATAAGCCACTTCTGGAAGCATGTTCTCTGCCGGAACAATACCTTTGGCCATCAAGTCTCTTCCAGTGTCATACACATACATATGCACATATCCCCAAAGAGTCTGTACGGTCATAAAAATGTGTACACCCTTTTTTACAGCTCTTTCTATGGCAGGATAAACCGGCTTATTGACATGTCCCAGACCTGTTCCTGCGATCACGACTCCTTTATACCCATTGTCCACCAAAGAATCGATCATATCCGGCCGCATATTGGGATAATAGTAGATCAAGGTGACTTTTTCTTCAAAATAAGGAAAGACCCGGCATTTCTTGTCCTTTCTCCTGGGATTGTATTTCTTTTTAATGAGCTCCACACTGTCTCTGGTGACTTTGGCTACCGGGACATCCCCAATAGTCCGGAAAGTGGAACGATAGGAAGAATGCATCTTCCTAACGCGTGTCCCTCTGTGAAGAAAGCCGTATTCGTCCGAAGTGGGGCCAAACATACACACCAGTACTTCGGCAATATCCGAATGTCCTGCTGCATAGGAAGCATGCATCAGATTCAATGCGGCATCTGAGCTGGGTCTGTCCGAAGACCTTTGAGAACCCACCAGAATGACCGGTACAGGCAAATCCTGTACCATAAAAGTCAGCGCAGCGGCGGTATGATGAAGGGTATCTGTTCCATGACCGATAATGATTCCGTCTGTTCCTTTTTGGATTTCTTTTTGAATGGCTTTAGCCAGAACCTTGTACTGCAGGGGACCCATGTTTTCACTAAAGACCCCGAATAATTTTTCAGTGGTGATATTGCAGATATCAGCAAGCTCAGGAACCGCTCCGTAGAGTTCTCCTGGAGAAAAAGCCGGAATCACCGCCCCTGTCCTGTAATCCAATCTGGATGCTATGGTCCCTCCGGTTCCGAACAGCTTGACATTGGGTTTGTCATCTGAATAGGGAAATTTTTTTTCCGGAATATGGTATTTGGCTTTCTTATAACCCAACTCCTCAATATCATTCACGGTCTCTATGTCAATACCTATGTTGTAGCCTGTGGCTATCTTAAGAACAATGTGTTGGTCATCATCATTTTCAGCCCTGGGAAGGATGGTTCCTTCAAATACTCCCCTAGTGGTATCCACTTTGACCTTACCCCAGACCCTGGCATTGAACTTTTTCAGCAGATCCAGTGCTTTTCCTTTATAACCCTGAAACAGGTCTTTATCGCTCACTTTCCTCAACCTTTTCTTTAATTTTCCGTCTGAATTCGAAAAGGGGAATGTTCCCCAAAGCAAGGCGCCTCAACCTGCCCATAGCCCAGTCAATCACCGCCTTTTCCCGGCCATTTACCCTTTTATAAGGGTTGAAATCGGCCAGAACAGAAGGAATCCGGGCGAGAATATCCTCGGCTTTCCTTTTTTTGTATCCCATTTTATCTAGAAGCTGATGAAAATCCTGTTGAGGATGGTGATAGAGCCCGGGAATCATTTCTTCGGCCAGTTCGAATTCAATGGAATGCTCATGGAGAAATTTCAATAACGGGTAAATTTGTTCGTATTTGAATCCGGTAGATCCTTGGTCTTGGCCTTGGACATGCTTCAACACATGGCCAAAAAGAGTTCCCACATAGAGTGGACTTATCTCCAGATCGCTTATTATTTTCTCCATTATAGGAACCAGATTGTTCCTTAAAAGATAAGTAAACGTGTCTTCCGGAATATTCCACTTTTTCAACTGGTCAATTCTTTTTGAAACATCCACAGGAAGTCTTTTTCTTATTTCTTCAATATACTCTTCTTTTAAGGGTATGGGGGACGAATCTGTATCCGGATACATGCGGTCAGGACCGGGCAGGACCCGTTCGAATACAGTTGTGCCGTCTTTAAACGATTTCCGGCTCTCCCGTGGTACTCTCTCAAAAGCCATCAGGCATCGTTCCTCAATGGTTTCCAGGGCTGTGGGAATGTCTCGTTCAGGGCCCCAGATAATTATCTGGGCATCGCCCGGTCTTGCATTTAAAATCTTGCGAATCCGCTTCCACTGGTTATCTGATATGTCTTTTTCTATCTGTTCCGAATGGGCCAGATGGGGTTTTTCTATACACGCGATCACTTTTATGCGGCCACTCAACTCATCCGCAAACATCTGACCGGGTTGTGTGAAATGGGACAGGATCCCTTTGAATGAAGGGAGATTGACCGCCGCTATTTTATCATTCCTTTGAGCAGCGTCTTTTAAAACACGTGATGTAAACCGGAATGCTTTGGGATCAATGCTTTGTGACCGTATCTTCCATTTCTTTATTTGCTTCACTCTACTCCGGAGCTTATCTCTTATATGCAGAAGGGCCCACTGCCTGAAAGCCTCATTATGCGTTAGATCCGGAATCCATTTGTTATGAGAAACTCCTTTTATTTCATTGCGGTCCCCTCCTCTGCAGCTCACATTCACATCTTCTCTTCCCGATCCTATCCCTGTTCTTACTTTTCCTGTGCTCCGGTTTAAAAAGCGTATGTAATCCGCCCCTTCCCTCACTTCGTCAGGATTTGCAAAATCAGGATAGGTCACGGTCTCAATGAGAGGCATCCCCAATCTGTCGGTCTGGTATTTCCTCACATGACCTTTATCCGATATTTCGCGGCAGGAATCCTCTTCCAGACTAAGCTGGATCAGCCTGACTTTTTTGTTCCTCAGCTGGATCTCCCCTTCCACCCCTAAAATAGCGGTTCTTTGGAATCCGGTGGGAATGCTTCCGTCCAAATACTGTTTCCTGATGATATGCACTTCTCCCACGATATTTAGCTTACATAAAAGTGAGATTTCCAATGCGATATCCAGAGCTTCCCTGTTAAGTGGGAAGGGAGGAGTATCGTCAATGTCATACGTACAAGCAGTCTCATTCTTTATTCTGTACACGATCTGTTTTCTGGTCTTAAACTCCATCAAAGCAGTCCCGTCATATTCTCCCAGCTCACTCAGAGTGGGCCGCATATGCCTGATGATCTCAGCATCATATTCCTTCTTAGGGTTGTAAAGTCCGGCAGGACAGTTACAGAATAACTTTTTTTTGGTTTTTAACTGCTGGTGGACTTCAAGGCCGGATTTAAAGCCTATCCGGTCATAGTCTTTTTGGGAAGCCTGTTTCCGTGAGATATAACCGATCTCTTCTCTTGTTTTATTAAAATTATTCTCAGGGTCAAATTCTTCAGTCATTAAACAAGCCTATTACAGAACTATTCATTCTATCAGAATTAACCTGATCAATTCATAAAAAAATGGCGATGAGCCTTTCTTTGTTTTGCTTCCAAGGATATACATGTTTTTTACAAAAAAGACAACCGAAATGTTTTTGTTGTTTTAACTTTCATTTTAATCGCCATTTTTTTACCTTACAGGCGAGCCGATCTCTCCGCATCTGCATTGTTGCCGGGCATTCGCAGTGAAGAACCACAGCTTCATACCCTGCGCCTCGCATCTGCAGCAATCTCGGCTCTTGAATAAGCCAAGTTAAATAATTTTCCAAGCTATAAGCCTAAACATAGAAAAGAACCAGGACTTCCGCTACTAAGGCTGGTTTGTCCTGCCCCTCTATCTCGACCGTATTTTGAACATGAGCCAGGATCCGGCGAAATCCTCTTTTTTCTGCTTTTTCAAGAACAGCTCTGTTTCTTATCCTGGAGCCAGGTCCGATCGGTTGGATGAATCTGACTTTATTTATCCCGTAATTAACCATCATCTTACAATCATAGGCAAAGATTTCGCTTTCCCTGCTCAAATAAGGTATCAGAGACAGCACCATAAACCCATGGGCAACAGTTCCTCCCAGAGGACTTTTCTCTGCCTTTTTGATGTCCACATGGATCCACTGCCTGTCTTCCGTACATTCTGCAAAGTCATTGATACGGTCCTGGGTCATCTCAAACCAATCCGACAGACAAACTTCTTTGCCTCTGTAACTTTTAAGCTTTTTCAGGGTCAATTTATCGCTCATCACTCATAACCTTTCCGCTATAGACACGATTCTTTTAAGAACAATTACTTGAACTTCAAAATCTGAATCATGTATACTCGGCGTAAGAATTACTTTATATGGAAATCATACTAAACCGTTCCATGACTCACAAGACCAAATGTCCTGACCCATTCATAAAAAAATGGCGAGGAGCATTTTTTTACCATTAAGGCAAGCCGATATGAAATTCAGATATGGTCTATGCTCCCTTCAGATTTTTAACGCCATTCTTCTTCGTGTTGCTCGGCGCTTGCGCAACTCCCCCCGTCCGTGGGTGATCCTGGTCATTCATAAAATATGGTTGCGTTTCCAACATATTTACTATGATCGACTCTTTGAACATTGTCACTTGATTAGGAACATGCTTCTGTCGTTAGTTCATATAATGATTCTCATTTTATGCAACCATATTTTACCTTTTAGGCGAGCCGATCTCACAGCACCTGCTTCGTTGCAGGGCATTCGCGGTGAAGGACCACAGCTTCATACCCTGCGCCTCGAATCTGCAGCAATCTCGACTCGTGAATATACCAGGATAACATTCATATATCCGAAGGCTAAATCTTCAATGTCGCTACGTCCACACCTGAATTTCATAAGGTTTACACAACCTCGACTTGTGAATAAGCCAGGATATTTGGCATGAAAAACAAACGGTCCTTTCTTACATCTGTTCTTTTCTTCTCCTTTCTTTTTCTCTTGTTTGCTGGATGTGGCCTCAAAAAAAGCCACAGAATCCTTAAACTCGCCCATGTTCTTGATACCTCCCATCCCGTTCATAAAGCCATGACCTTCATGGCTAACAAAGTTGAGGAAAAATCAAATGGCAGATTGATCATAGAAATATATCCGAGCGGACAGTTAGGGCAAGAACGAGAGTTGATAGAGCTTCTGCAGATCGGAAGCCTGGCTATGACAAAAGTTTCCACAGCCCCTCTCGAATCCTTTGTCCCTGAGATGAAAATCCTCGGGATTCCCTATGTATTCAGGGATGATACCCATAGATGGAATGTTTTGAAAAGCGATATCGGCAGATCCTTGCTTCGTTCAGGAGAGGACTATTTTCTCCGCGGCTTGTGCTTCTACGATGCGGGAAGCCGGAGTTTTTATACCAAAAAGATTCCCATACATTCGCCGGAAGACCTCAAAGGGCTAAAAATAAGGGTCATGAAAAGTGTGACATCCGTCAACATGGTCAAAGCACTGGGCGGCTCCCCTACCCCTATTTCCTGGGGTGAATTATACACAGCGCTCCAACAGGGGGTCGTCGATGGAGCGGAAAACAATCCCCCCAGTTTCTTTCTTTCCCACCACTATGAAGTGAGTCGGTTCTACACACTGGACGAACACACTTCGGTTCCGGACATCCTCTTGATAAGCACTGTGGTATGGAACAAACTCACCCCACACGAACAACAATGGCTCCAGCAAGCCGTAAATGAATCCGTAGACTTCCAGAGAAAGCTCTGGGAGAGAGCCTGCCAGGTAGCTCTTCAAGAAGTCAAAAAAGCAGGAGTCACTATTATATATCCTGATAAAGCGCCTTTCATCAAGTCCGCAGAAAAGCTCCACAATTCATATAAAGGCACAAAAATCTTTGAACTGATAAATAAAATAAAGGAGATGGAATAAAAAAATTAAAAAGGAAATGGGCACATGCCACATTTTATTCAAAAAATAAACAGGATCACTGGTGCTCTGGTTTCCATTTTTATGGGCCTCATGGTCCTGGATGTCAGCTGGCAGGTATTTACCAGATTTATTTTAAGGAAACCGAGCCCGTTTTCTGAGGAAGTAGCGGGTTTTTTTCTCATCTGGGTCAGCATACTGGGAGCCGCGTATGCTTTCTATAAAAAAGCGCACCTTGGAATAGACATCTTAACATCCAAACTAAAGGGATTGAAAAGACAGGCAATGGAAGTGATTGTGAATCTTATCATTCTTTGTTTTGCTTTCTTTATCATGGTCGTGGGAGGGATGAAATTGGTCATCCTGACTTTTAAATTGAATCAAATATCCCCGGCTGTAGGAATTCCTATGGGGTATGTATACTCTGTAATACCTGTGTCGGGAATTCTGATCGTCCTGTATTCCATAGGATTTATCATAGCTTCCATCAAGGATAAAGACATCGCCACTTGGGTACATAGTGACAAAAAAGATGAACTGCCTCTCTAAATTTTTTAGATCAGGGAAATGAAATCATGGAGATCTCTGTTCTGATACTCATTCTCAGTTTCATAATTCTCCTTGCACTCAATGTCCCCATTGCTGTAAGCATCGCTCTTTCGACAATACTGACCATGCTGTTCACCATAAATCCTGGCCCGGCCCTTACTACTGTTGCCCAGCAGATGACCAGCGGAGTCAATCGGTTTGCTCTTTTAGCCATACCTTTTTTTATTTTATCCGGACAGTTCATGGGAAAAGGGGGTATTGCCCGCCGGCTCATTGATTTTGCCAAGTCTCTGGTAGGAATGTTTCCAGGGGGTCTTGCCTATGTCAATGTCCTCGCATGCATGCTTTTTGGTTCCATATCTGGTTCTGCGGTTGCAGCCACATCAGCCATAGGTGGTTTCATGGTCCCTGTCATGAACAAAGAAGGTTATGACAAAAATTTTAACACAGCCTTGACAGTAACCGCCTCAACCACCGGCCTTCTCATTCCCCCCAGTAATGTCCTTATTGTTTATTCCCTCGCAAGCGGAGGCATTTCCATAGCCGCCCTTTTTGTTGCCGGATATCTTCCTGGAATTCTTGTGGGATTAGGCCTTATGGCCGCCTGCTCTGTGATTGCTGTCATCAAAAAATATCCGGTCGCAAACAGAGAAAAATTCTTTGCGTCTGTAAAAAAATTCTTTGCGGCCATTCCAAGCCTTCTTCTGGTCATCATCGTCATCGGAGGTATCATAACCGGCATCTTCACGGCAACGGAAGCTAGCGCTGTGGCTGTTATTTACTCTTTTATCCTTTCAGTCTTCATATATAAAGAAGTCCGTATTTCGGAGATTCCCGGTATCCTGCTGAAAACAGCAGAGACCACTGCTGTGGTCATGCTTCTTATCGGAACTTCAAGAGCTATGTCCTGGATCTTGTCCTATGAAAACATTCCCCAGGATATCAGTTCGGGTTTGACAGGTCTTACAGACAATAAATTCATTATTTTAATGACAATAAATCTGATGCTCCTTATCGTAGGCACGTTCATGGACATCACACCTGCTGTTCTTATCTTCACTCCCATTCTCCTTCCCGTAGTGACCGGGCTCGGCATGAGCCCCCTTCACTTTGGAATCATGCTTGTATTTAACCTGTGCATAGGGCTCTGCACACCACCTGTCGGTTCTGTTCTGTTCGTGGGATGCGGGATAGGGCAGACCACGATAACCAAAGTCACAAAATCCCTTCTTCCTTTTTATGCGGTAATGGTCGCTGCGCTCATGCTGATCACTTATTTTTCATGGTTCAGCGAATGGCTGCCCAGGCTCCTCGGCCTTTTTTAGTTCGTGAGTATGATTTGTGCTCCCTTCTCATATGGGTCTCTTTATATAATCATTAAATGATGTTGATGAAAGAATATACTTAATGGAATTATTCCAGGTTAAAGCAGATGGTCTTGGGCTCTGTCATCTCCTGAATCGAAAATTTGATCCCTTCCCTTCCCAATCCGGAATTCTTTATCCCCCCGAAAGGCATGGAATCCAATCTGTAATCTGTGGAATCATTCACCATGACCCCACCGCACTCCAGGCCATAAGCTATTTCAAAAGCTCGATCTATATCCTTGGTAAATACAGCCGCGTGAAGTCCGAAAGGCAGGCTGTTCGCTCTCTTAACTGCCTCTTCTTTATTTGATACGGAAAATAGATTGACAGCCGGACCGAACACCTCTTCTCGGTATATTTTGGCTTTTTCCGGGACTTTTTCCAACACAGTGGGTTCGAGAAGGGCATTTTGACGCTTGCCCCCACATAAAACCTCGGCTCCCATGGAAACAGCTTCTTTGATCCACTTTTCTACACGTACAGCTTCTTTCTCTGTGATCATGGGCCCCATGTCTGTATCTTCTTTTAGCTTATCACCTATTTTATAGTGCCTGGTTCTTTTCACAAACTTCTCCTTAAAAGAATCATAGATCTCCTCATGAACATATATTCTCTGCACCCCAATGCAGTTTTGTCCTGCCGCCCAGAAGGCTCCCGAGACACAGGATTCCACAGCCCTCTCCTCTGAAGCATCCTTCCATACGATAACCGGAGAATTCGAACCCAACTCCATTCCGATCTTCTTAATACCTGCTTTGCGTGTGATCTGTTTTCCCGCTTCCACTCCTCCTGTGAAAGAAACCATGCGCACCCTCTTATCGACAACTAGGGGGTCCCCTATTTCACTTCCATATCCGGTCACTACCTGAATCACTTCAGGGGGCAAACCGCACTCCAGCAGAGCCTTAGTTAATTTAATAGCTGAGAGAGGAGTCAATGTGGCCGGTTTTAAGAGGATGCTGTTGCCCGCGGCCACTGCCGGGCCAATTTTGTGGGCAACCAGATTCAAAGGGTCATTAAAAGGAGTTACGGCCAGCACCACTCCCACTGGAAAGCGGTAGTAATAACCGATTCGTTTCTCTCCTCCCGGAAAAGAATCAAAAGGAATGGTCTCTCCAAGAATGCGTTTGGCTTCTTCTGCAGACACCGTGAGTGTGTTGACACATCTTTGAGTTTCTTTCCGGGCCTCCCGGATAGTTTTTGAACCTTCCCTGGCAATAAGAGTGGCAAACTCCTCTTCTCTTTCAGAAATATACTTTGCTGTTTTATATAAGACGGAAGCTCTCTGATGGACGGTCATTTTCCTGGCTGTTTCAAAACCTTTATGGGCAGACTCCAGAGCTTGTTCAATATCATACGTATCTGCTTTGGGAACCGTGTCTATCACAGAGACATCGAACGGGTCACGGACCTGTATTTTATCTTCCTTATCCACCCATTTTGAACCAATAAACATCTTCATTTTTCTCTCCTTAATTTATTTAATGATGATATCGTCATCTGTGCCGAAAGTCTTATCACTTCCGGCTGAAGTCAAACGAAACTCTCTATCAGATAATCTTTCATATTTGATTTCAATTCCCCATGCATCCAGTTTCCCGGTTGTTATCGGAATATCCAGTCTCATATCTTGAAGTGTGTCCGGCAGACTTCCCTTCTCAGCCGCATAAGAATCAACAACCCGTTTCAGATTATTTATGTTCGTCCTTGTGAGCTTCTCTTTTGCCTTTGTAAAAGAACCCATCTGATCTTCAATGACTTTTTTTTCTCCAGAACCAATATAATAGATAAAAAAGGCAATGACCGCTACTAAAACAAGAATCACTAAAAACCCTTTGATTTTCATTTTTTTCTCCCTGTAAAGTGGATGTCTCTTATCATCTATATTTTAATGGCGAATGAGAAAATTTTCAAAGGAATTCACCTGGAAATCAATGGAAACCTCGCCGCGAACGTGCACCGCTTTTAGGGGGAAAGGAAAATAAAAAAAAAAGTTATTGAAAAAACTTTTCAAATATAATATAAGATTATGTTTATATGCTTATATTTATATGCTTATAAATAATATCTTGATTAATATTTTTCTTAAAAAACATGGAGAAAGAGAGACAAGCCCAAACTTTTAAAGCTCTTGCCCATCCTATTCGCCTCGCTATTGTAGAAATATTATTGGAACGTGAAAGATGTGTCAACGACATCAAAGACATTTTTGAAGCCACTCAATCAAATATATCCCAACATCTTAACATCTTAAAATATTCAGGAATTGTTGACTTCAGAAAAAACGGGAATCTTCATTGTTATTATTTAACAGAAAGTGAAAAAAATACAAAAATTATTCATTCAACAAAATGAACACATATTTTATGCTTCAGTTTAACGCAAACAAAAACAAATCTATAAACATCTAGGAGGTTTATATGGCTAAAGTAGCAATCACGGTTAACGGTTCAGAACCTGGAAATGTTTTCCCGCCTTTCATTTTAGGTTCATCAGCAGCCGCATCAGGGGATGATGTGGTGATCTTCTTCTGTCCCGGAGGGGCTCCGGCAATGGTCAAAGGGAAAATAGAGGAGATGAAAGGCAAAGGTTTACCGGAACTCAAAGAGTTGTATGACGGATTAGTAGGTCTTGGCGGAAAGATCTATATTTGTGAACTCGCTCTGGAAGCAAAAGACCTGAAAAAAGAAGATTTCAGAGATGGTGTCGAAATCATTGGCGCAACCACATTTATAAATGAGATCAAAGATGCCACTTTGACTTTCTCATTCTAAACATCAATAAATTTTAAAAAGGAGAAAAAAATGGCACAAAAAACTCTTGACGCAATGGGACTCAAATGCCCGCAACCCATTTTAAAAGTCGCCACTATGGCTCCTCAGATGCAGCCTGGCGATATATTAGAAGTGGTAGCTGACTGCGAATCTTTTCCCAAAGACGTAAAAGCCTGGGCAGAAAAGACCGGAAAAACACTGTTGTTCTGCAACACAGATGCAGAAGGAAAACATAGCGCTCAAATTCAATTTTAACTTCCAGTTTTTTTCGATCTTTTCAAAAATATTACATCATTAAGAATCGTCTCTAAAATCAATTTGAAGAAGAGGAAAAAACATGGAAAAGAAGTTCAAACCTAATATAGTCGGTTTTTTATGCAACTGGTGCTCTTACGCAGGAGCTGACTTAGCCGGGTCAAGCAAAACAGATGTTGATTCTTCCCTATCCGTTATTCGAGTCATGTGCTCCAGCAGGGTGAATTCCAATCTAGTGCTGTCTTCCCTTCTCTGGGGGTCTGACGGAGTGTTGGTTGCCGGATGCCACCCCGGAGATTGTCATTACGAGCAGGGCAATTACTATGCCAGAAGGAGATTTGCCTTACTAAAAAAAATAACCGAAGTCCTGAAGCTAGAGCCTGAGAGAATCCAGCTATCATGGATATCCGCATCTGAAGGCAAACGTTATGCGGAAATAGTGAATAAATTTGCTGAAGATATCTCTAAACTAGGCCCAAACCCCATAACAAGTAATCCCAAAGTATAAAAAAGGAAAAGAAAATGAAAAATCAAAATGTACTGGTCATAGGATCCGGGGTTGCTGGAATGGAAGCAAGCCTGATTCTGGCTGATGCGGGGCTGAAGGTGCACCTTGTCGAGAAGGATTCTCTGATCGGGGGCCAGACCATTAAATTCGAAGAAGTCTATACCAATATGGAATGCGCTACCTGTATGCTCGCACCGAAACAACAGGAAGTTCTCCAGCATGACAATATCACTCTATACCTTCTGAGCGAAGTCAAAAAAACAGAAGGCTCTGCTGGTGAATTCAAAGTCCAGATAGAAAAAAAAGCCAGGTACGTCAGTCTTATTAACTGCATTGGATGCGCAGCCTGCTTTGACCCCTGCCCGGTCAGTTTAGACAATGAATTTGAAGAAGGAATGTCCCAGAAAAAAGCGATTGCCATAGCTTGCCCGGGTGCTCTCCCAAATGTTCCTGCCATAGACCCTGAAAACTGTGTCCGGTTAAACGGAAAGAAAAAGGACTGCAATGCATGTGAACAAGCCTGCGGATTCGGTGCTATTGATTTCACAGAAAAAAATGAAACCATTAATCTGGAGGTAGGGGCTGTTATTGTAGCCACAGGATTTGATCAGTTTGATGTGAGTGGCCTTGCTCAATTCGGATACGGGAAACACCCCAATGTCTACACAGCCATGGAGTTTGAAAGGCTCTACGCCCAGAACGGGCCTACGGAAGGAAAACTGACTTTAAGAGAAGAGAGACCCATAAAATCCGCAGGGATCATCCACTGTATAGGAAGAGAAGAAAAAGGATACTGCTCCGGAGTTTGCTGTATGTACTCAATGAAGTTCGCCCATTTTATCAAAGACAAATCGCCTGATGCAAAAATCCATGAATTCCATACAGATTTGTGTGTTCCAGGAAAATCCCATCAAAAATTCTATGAGGAACTCAGTAAAAAAATCGACTTTATCCGCTATGAAGATATAGAGGTCAAAGGGAAAAACGGAAGTCTTGAAATCAACTTCACCAGCAACAATGGAAAAAAGAACGCTGTCAAATCTGATATGGTCATTCTCTCCCCAGCTATGATCCCATCAACAGGAACTGAAAAACTGGCAAAAATACTCGGTATAAGCCAGGATTCAATGGGATTTTTCTCAACCAAGGACCAAAACCTAAGTCCCATAGATTCAGAAAAAGAAGGTATTTTTGTCATAGGATGTGCTGAAGGTCCAAAAGATATCCCTGACTCAGTTTCCCAGGCTGAAGCAGCAGCCGGGAGAGTACTATCCTTATTACAGTAAGGCTGAACAGATAATTGAAATTTATTACCAAGGATTAAAAAATGAATAAAAAGATTGGAGTTTATGTTTGTGAATGCGGCCCAAATATTCCGGAAAGAATAGACATCGATAAAGTAATTGAAGAACTTTCTTCCATGGATGAAGTAAAGACAGTCAAAAAACACTCTTTATTATGCTCCAATGATGGAAAAAAATTTCTCAAAGAAGACATTGAAAAAGAAGAATTATCCCATGTTGTAGTGGCTGCCTGTTCTCCTAAAGACCACGAAAACACATTTATGAAAGTCTGCGAAGAAGCAGGCGTAAATCCTTATCTATTCCAGCTGGTGAATATTCGGGAACAATGTGCCTGGATGATTCCTGACAAAGATGAAGCCACATCTAAAGCCATTAAATATATTAAAGCCGGAATCCAAAGAGTTATGTTTCATGACGCACTCAAAAAAAAGGAACTCGAAATCAATGTTGACGTTCTGGTCATAGGAGGAGGCATTTCTGGAATCGAAGCCAGTCTTTCTTTAGCTGGCCCTAATAGAAAAGTCTATTTGGTTGAAAAAACTGATGCTTTAGGAGGAATGGCTGGAAAATTATCCCGGATTCTCCCTCATCAAGGCACTGAAATGGGAATCGTAAAGGAAAAGATCGAACAAGTAAAAAATAACGAACATATAAAGGTCTACACATCCAGTGAAGTGAAAGAAGTTCGTGGTTTTTTGGGCAATTTTGAAGCGGTCATAAAAAGCACCCAGGAGAATGAAGAAGGGACAGAAGAAGAAATCAAAACTGGAGCCGTGGTTCTGGCCACTGGTTTTGATCTGTTTGACCTGAAGGAAAATCCTGTATACGGATACAGTGAAAACGAAAACGTTGTTAGCGCCTTGGAATTTGAAGATATGATCCATTCTGAAAAAATAGAGCTGAAAAATGGCAAAAAACCAAAATCCGTTGCCCTCATCCACTGTGCCGGCAGAAAAGAAAAAGGCTATTGTTCCAAGGTGTGCTGTATGTATAACTTAAAATTTGCCCACTATCTCAAAGATAATCTTCCGGATGTTGAGGTCAAGGAACTTTATATGGACTTGTGTTTGCCCCATAAACAAGACCAATCTTACTTTGACAAGCTCAAAGATAAAGGCGTTGAATTCATCAGAATGGACGAGCTTGTGAAAACAAAAAAATCCGGAGATAAAATCGAAGTGGAATACAGAAACAATGACAAGAAAGATAAATTTTCAGTTGATATGGTTGTCACCTCTCCTGCCATGGTCCCGTCTAAAGGTACATCCCATCTGGCCGAATTAATGAATCTCCCCCTTGATGAATCCGGTTTCTTTAAAGAGCTGCATGAAATGCTGAACCCCGTGGCCACTCCCATGGAAGGAGTCTACATAACAGGCTGCGCCTTGGGACCTAGAAACATACCAGAGTCCATAACGCAATCACACGCTACTTCGGGAAAAATACTTTCCAGCTTGATCCCGGGCAGAAAAGTTAAACCGGAAGTTAAAGTTTCAGAAATCAAAGAAGACCTGTGCACAGGATGCCAGACATGCCTTTCCGTATGTTTCTACGGAGCCATCAGCTATGATGCCTTCAAAGGTGTTTCTGTTGTCAATGAGGCGATCTGCAGAGGATGCGGGAGCTGTGTGGGAAGCTGTCCTTCAGGAGCTATTCGTTCCAAACATTTCACTTATTACCAACTCTACCTAGAAGTACTGGAAGCTCTGCGTTAAAATAGTTGGATATCATAAGGAGAAATAAATGAATAACAATCAGAAAGAAACAAAAAGTAACCCTAAAAAGGGAAAAACTCTGCCCGCTGAAAAAAGCATTAAAGATGCCGTCCTCAATATTTTCAAAAAGGCCCTAGCAGATAATATCGTTGATGCTGTCTTGATTCCCGCCAAGGTCCCTGATACAGATGCTTATTCATGGATCCTACTTCAGGATGAATCTCTGTTTGATATAGCTGATCCTTTACCTCCTGTCATGAACGTCCAGGGAGGAAGGGCTTTATCAAGCTTCTCAAAAAACGGAGAGCTCGACCTTAAGATAGCGGCTTTGATGAGGCCGTGTGAAGTCCGGGCCGCCGTTGAACTGCTCAAACTGCATCAAGTAGATCTTGATAATGTGACTCTTGTAAGCATCGACTGCCCCGGTGCCATGCCACTCAGGGACTATATGAACGACCCTAAAAAAATCAATGACTCTTTTAAAAAAATATCTGAACAATGGGAAATCAGTGAATCTTTGAGACCCGCATGCCAGAACTGCCATCGATTCAGCCTGATGGATGGGACAGGCTCTGACCTGCATATAGGACTGCTTGGGGAGAATAAAAAAGTCACTCTGATCTCCAACTCTTCCACAGGACGAGATGTGATGGATAAACTTGGCTTTGAACCTAAAGATTCTCTCGACAAATGGAAGGCAACCAAAGAGAAACTGGTCAAAGAAAAAAGCAAAAAAAGAGAATCCTTCCTCAAAGAATGGCAGGAAAAAATAAAAAAGACAGACGGCTTCTTTAATGAATTGAATAAGTGCATTAACTGCCACAACTGCATGAACGCCTGTCCCATATGCTACTGCCAGCAGTGCTATTTTGATTCCCAAACAATCAACTTCAAACCCGAAACCTACCTCCAAAAAAGCAAAGAAAAAGGAGCCTTGAGATTTCCTCTCAATACTCTGCTTTTTCATGTAGGCAGGATGTCCCATATGGTCCTCTCCTGTGTTGCCTGTGGTGCCTGTGAAGATGCTTGCCCTGTATCCGTCCCAGTCGGCCGGCTTTTCAGTATGGTCGGCGACCAGACTCAAAAAGAATTTGATTATATTCCCGGATTGAACAGAGAGGATGCCCTGCCTTTGCAGGACTTTAAAAAAGATGAATTCTGCGAGGTAGAGACTCCCAATGAATGTGAAGAAAAAGTGACTGAGGAGGCAAAATAAAATGGCCAAAGCGATCAAAATCAGCAAGAATGTCCAAGAAGGTCTGTTTGACTTTCTGAAATCCCTTCTGGAAAAAGAAAAAATAAGCGGCGTATTCACTCTGAAAAAGATGGATGACAACGGAGCGGTATCCTATTCATTGATTACCAGTCCGGATGAATTCAAGAATGCGGTCCCTTTGTACCCTTTTATGCCGGTCAATGCTGGGAAAGCCCTTTCCAGTTTTACATTACTCGGCAAAACCGAGGAACCTATTGTTGCTGTCCTTAGGCCTTGTGAACTCAGAGCCTTTGTTGAACTCGTAAAAAGAGCTCAAGGGGATATTGAGAACTTCCTTATTATCAGTCCGACATGCGGTGGCGTCCTCAGCCTGAACCTAATGGGAGATAAAAATCAGGATAAAATGGTATCTCAATACTGGATATCTGTTAAAAACGCGGAGATTTCACCTGACACACGAGAAACCTGCCAATTCTGTGAAAATTTTCTCCCCTTGAATGCGGATATCACTGTTGGCACTTTAGGAAACAAAAATCTGGATAAAGAATTCACTTTGTTCCTCAACTCTCCCAAGGGAGAGGAGTTTGCAAAGGAGGCGTCAGGGAGTTCAGTTTCGGAAGAAATCGAAACAAAGGAAATAAACGAACTCAAGAAAAAAAGAGAAGAACTTAGAGAAAAATATTTTAAGGAAACAGGCAAAGAGGGGGAAGGACTAAAATCCCTCATAAACACCTTTGCTTCTTGTCTGGGATGCCACGGATGCAGCCACGTATGTCCCATTTGCTACTGCACCTTATGTGAATTTGATTCCAAAACCCACGAATACCAGGCTGCCAGCTTGAGCTCAGATCTTAAGAAAAAAGGAGGCCTTAAAGTCCCGACCGGAAATCTGCTCTTCCATATCGGAAGAATGACTCATATGGCCGTTTCATGTGTGAGCTGCGGGATGTGTTCTGACGTATGTCCCGTAAATATCCCTGTGGCTACTGTGTTTTCTAAAGTAGGATCTTCTCTTCAGGAAGAATTTAAATACTTTCCAGGAAAAGATATTGAAGAACCTGCTCCTCAGGGCACATATAAAGAAGACGAATTCATGAAAATCGGAGAACAATGATTTTAAAAAAAAAGAACAGGGGCCAATAAAATGAATGATAAATACACTCCAAATATAATCGGATTTCTCTGTAATTGGTGTTCCTATACAGGAGCTGACCTTGCCGGCACGTCACGGATGAAAATCCCACCATCTCTAAAAACCATAAGGGTCATGTGTTCAGGCAGAATTGACCCTCTCTTTGTGCTCAAAGCCTTTATTAAAGGCGCGGATGGGGTCATGATGATGGGGTGTCACCCCGGCGACTGTCATTATCAAAAAGGCAACTATAACACACGCCGCAGATTTGTCATGCTGAACAGTATCTTCGACATACTAGGTCTAGAAAAAAAGCGCATAGGGCTCTGGTGGGTCTCTGCTTCTGAAGCCACCCGGTTTGCCCAAGTCACCAATGAATACAACAAAGAAATGGAAAAATTAGGGCCGAATCCAACTGCCAAAGAAATCTTCCTGTAAACAAAGGGCCTGATAATCTTTTCAGATCCAGTCTTATCCTAAGAATATATCCTTCTTTTCTTTTTCAAAGGCCTTCTTTATATGACTGGACGTTCTATATATAAA
>Ga0180434_10000550_pt1 | contig 55045 bp, 54 predicted proteins | sample SS_ome_7_FD_132453 | JGI IMG/M metagenome (GOLD analysis project Ga0180434, IMG submission 132453) | Hypersaline lake sediment archaeal communities from the Salton Sea, California, USA - SS_1_D_2 metaG | ecosystem: Environmental > Aquatic > Non-marine Saline and Alkaline > Hypersaline >...
GGGTGCGTTTCAAATGGGTTGAGAGATGTTCGTAGTACGCGCTTCAGCGCGCTGTTGCGGCGATAAATCGCCTACTACGAACCAAACCCCAACTGAGATGAAACACACTCTTATCTTTTTTGTTTGCAATCCTATTGACTCGTGGTAAAATGGAGTTGACGGAAGGGGGTTCAATTGGCCGCTAGTTTTTGCAGGCCTTACGGATTTGGATCAACAAGGAGATGTCGAGATGTTTCGAGAAAAAATACAGGAAAAGTATAAAGAGTTAACCCCTAGCTTTCGCAAACTGGCTGATTTCATGTTGCAACGTCAACTCGATACTGCATTCATGACGGCTACCGAATTGGCCCACCGCCTGGGAGTGGACGCGGCAACTGTCGTGCGCTTCGCCCAGGAATTGGGTTACACGGGTTTTCGGGAATTGAACAAAGAAATACAGGGAATCGTCCGCTCAGAGCTACAAGCCTCCTACAGCGCCGACCTGGACGCTCCAGACGATCTAGGGCTCTTTCGTAGCCTTCTGGAGAACGAGCGTCACAATCTGGAGACGGTTCAGAATCAATTGTCAGGGCAAGTTAATGTGGTTTTGCCCGCGCTTCTGGATGCCCAACGCATCTGGGTAGTGGGTCAGGGCCACTGCGACCATCTGGCCGGTCTTTGCGCCGGCGCCTTGAGGGAAATTGGCCTACTGGCCCAATCTATCGCGCCCGATCCCCTGGAAGCTGCAACGAGTCTCAAAGAGCTTGACGCCGATGACTTGGTCATTGGTTTCTCCCTCACCGGGATGGACTTGAATGTGGCTAACGTCATCCACTTTGCGCGTCAACACGGGGCAAAGACGATTGTATTCAGCGCCTCTGCTGTCGCAGCGGCAGCCCTGGCCGCCGAGACGACGATCTTGTGCCCCGGCCCCACGCAGACGGACACACCCTCTTTCACTGGTCTGGCCGCCATGATCGTAGCGCTCGCCGCCGCCTTTACTGCTCGCCATCCCGACGAGGCAGAGGCGATGAAGGAGAACTTGCAACAGAGCTACCGCGAATTACTGGAACTCCAGGCCCGCAGTTCTTCGGAGTTGGACATCGAGGAGCTGTGGCGCCAGTTCTGAACCGGCCCGAAAGAAAATCTGTACCGAGTGCAGAGGCCCGGCCAAAAGGTCGGGCCTCCATCTTGCGGAGAATAGAGAGGGCATTGTGCCTGTCTTGTTCCCTGCACCGACCTCTGGTATGATGGACGTATGAAAAAATCACACAACGTCCTTGCTCTGATCGCGGCGCTGGTACTGCTCGGAATCAGTCTATTGGCCTTTCCCTCGCTCATTCGCCTGCTGCCGGGCCGCTACGCCTATTATTTGCCCGAGCCGCTCCAGCAACTGCGCCACAATCCTCACCCTGATACGCTTCCTACCCCCGAGGTTGCCTATACCCCTACTCCTACCGCCATCCCCACCGCCACTTCCACGCCCATCCCTACCGATACACCCACGCCCCTGCCCCCCACCTTCACGCCTTCCCCAACACCAACCGCCACCCCCACGCCTCCGATCAGTGTCACGCTGACCGGCCTGCGCCACGAACACCAGGGCTGGAATAACTGTGGACCAACCACACTGGCAATGGCCCTCTCTTACTGGGGGCGCGAGGAGACTCAGCACAACGTCGCCCCCGCGCTCAAACCCGACCCGGAGGACAAGAACGTCAGCCCGTGGGAGATGGAAGCGTACACGCGCGGCCTGGGCCTGGGGGCGATTGTGCGGGTGGATGGCACGCTCGAACGGCTCAAGGCGCTGGTGCAGGCGGGCTTTCCCGTCATCGCAGAGACCTGGTACGTGCGCGACGCCCGCGACCAACTCGGCCATTACCGGCTCATCGTCGGCTACGACGACATTGCCCAGGAGTTTCTCACCTACGACTCGCTCCACGGCCCCGACGTGACCATCGGCTACCAGGAGATGGACGAACTATGGCGCGTCTTTAACCGCATCTACCTGGTGGTCTATACACCGGAGCGGTGGGACTCGCTGGCGGCGATCCTCGGCCCCGATCTGGACGACGCGGCGATGTACGGGCGGGCGCTGGAGACGGCCCGCTTCGAGACGTCGAATCCGCCCGAAACCTGCGTAGCCTATGCCGACTGTGCAGACTGGATAACCTTCTCCTGGTTCAACGTCGGCTCCAGCCTGACCTCGCTGGGCCGGCACGCGGAGGCCGTCGTCGCCTACGACCGGGCGCGGCAGTTGGGGCTGCACTACCGCATGCTCTGGTACCAGTTCGGCCCCTACGAGAGTTATCACGCCGTGGGCCGCTACGAGGACGTCATCGCGCTGGCAAGCGCCACGCTGACGACGGCGAGTAACCTGGAGGAATCATACTATTGGCGCGGCATGGCGCGGCTGGCGCAAGGGGATGCGGACGGAGCGCGGGCCGACTTTGAGGCGGCGCTTCGCTACCACGAGAACTGGCCGCCGGCAGTGGTCGCGTTGGAAGGGATGGAGGAGTGAGTGGCCGGGCATTCTCCATTGTCCACCCCTCACCCCAAAAGCATTAAACTGTACCCGCCACCTTCTCCCAATCCGCCAGGAATCGCTCCAACCCTACATCGGTAAAGGGGCTACGGATCATCTTTTGCAGCACGCCAAAGGGCAAGGTGATGATGTCCGCCCCGGCCAACAGCGCGTCCAGCACGTGCGTCGGGTGGCGGATGCTCGCGGCCAGCAGTTGGCAGTCAAAGCTATAGTTGTCAAAGATGGCCCGTGTCTCGCGCACCACTTCCATCCCGTCCATCCCCGCGTCGTCCATCCGCCCCACAAAGACGGAGGCGAAAGTGGCTCCAGCTTTGGCCACCAGGTAGGCCTGGTTTGCAGAGAAAATCAACGTGGCGTTGATCCGCCCGTTGGGCCAGGAGGAGATCTCTTGCATCGCCTTCAGCCCCTCGATGGTGGTGGGGATTTTGACAAAGACGTGCTCCGACCAGGCCAGGATCTCGCGCGCCTCCTCGATCATCCCGGCGGCGTCGGTGCTGAGCACTTCGGCGCTCACCGGTCCCTGCACCAGGTCTACGATCTTGAGCGTGTTCGCCTTCAGATCGGCGGTGCCGGCGCGCATCATCAGTGTGGGATTCGTGGTCACGCCGTCGAGCACGCCCCAGCTTGCCGCCTCACGGATCTCGTCCACACTCGCGGTATCCAGAAAAAGTTGTGCCATTTTATCTCTATGCTCCCTTTCGGCAGACTGGAAAGTCTGCCCTACGATTCATGCGGTTCGATTATTACTTTGATGGATTCTCCAGCGTCGGCGACCAGTTGGAAGCCCAGACCCGTCTCCGCCAGGCTCAAGCGATGGGTGATCATCTCGCGCACCGGCACCCGGCGGGCGCGGATCAGTTCTATCGCCACGGTGATGTCGAGCGGGCTGCCGCCATACGAGGGCATCAGCGTGATCCCGTTGCGCCAGAAATCATTGACCGGGACGGGAAGTTCTACGCCCGGCTCTGTCGGCGCGAAGCATAACACCGTCCCTCCCCGATCCACCGATCGCAATGCCTGGACGAACGCGGAAAAAGCGCCGGTGCAGACGATCACCAGATCGGCCAGCCGACCCTCGTTGACCTGGCGCAGTCGGGCCGGAACGTCCGCTTCGGCGTGGATCGCCTCGTCGGCCCCAAAGCGGAGCGCCGCATTCAAACGGTATTCGTTGACGTCTGTAGCTACGATTCGCCCGGCAGCCGAGGCGCGGGCCAGCGCCACGTGGAGCAGCCCGGAAATCCCGCTGCCGAGGACGAGGACGGTCTGACCGGGCTGCAACCGCGCCAATCTCTGCCCACGCACGACGCAGGCCAACGGCTCGATGAACACCCCATCCTCGAACGACATCTCGTCGGGCAACACGAACACACCACGATCTACGTTGAGCTGGGGCACGCGCAGATATTCGGCAAAGCCGCCGGGATCGAAATTGGTGGTGTGCAGCGTCTCACAGACCGTGTGCTGACCGTTCAGGCAGTAGCGGCACGTGTTGCAGGGGACGTGGTGAGAGACGAAAACCCGGTCACCGATCTGGTAACGCTCCACGCCCTCGCCGACCTCGACGATCTCGCCCGCGATCTCGTGGCCCAGCACCCGCGGCGCCTTTTTTATGCGATACCATTCCATCACGTCGCTGCCACAGACACCGCTGGCGATCACCTTGACCAGCAACTCGCCAGGCCCGATTCGCGGCGTCTCCATCTCCTCCAGCCGCACGTCCCGGTTGTTGTAGTACATTGCGACGCGCACGTTAACGGTACCTCCTCGACTATGGGATCCAGTTTGGGCCGACCCAGACGCTCGCCGAATTACGGTGGACTGTAGAGGGTGTAGGTGTGATCCTCAAACAGGACAAAGATGCGGATCCTGGCCCTGGGAACGATATCCTCTCTACATTCCAACATCAGGCCGTGTTGAAAAGGCTGGTAATGCGCCTCGTCGCACAGCCGCTCCTCGTTGAGGGCCCATCCCAGGCGCTCACGAACCGTCGGGTGCTCCTGCCAGATCAACCCAAACCCCCGCTTGGGTTGGATCTTTCCTTCTGGAGGTGGACCCAGGGATAGATCCCGTTCCGGCATCCCTTCCTCCCAGCGATCCGGATAACTCTCCCAGGTCTCAAAATCGTAGAATACATAGATCAGTCGCTCGTCCTCCCGCCACATCATGTATCCGTGCTCAAAGTCCTGGATAGCGGCGGTCAAGCCCTGGTGATCGTCGGTGGGACGGCCGATCTTTTCCCGCACTCCGGGCACAAGCTCAAGAGCGCCCACGAACCAGCCCCAGGCTTTCTGTTCGCAGGAGGGGGTCGGGAGAGCGGTCGCAGTGGATTCTTCCGTCGGCGCGGGCGGTTCCATCGTCGCAGTGGGTTCCTCCGTCGGCGTAGGTGGTTCAAGAGTAGCTGTTGGAGTCTGGGTAGGCTCCTCTGTTGGAGTAGGAGTGACGCAAATGGTGCCGCAACCGCCTGGGCACTCACCCGGACAATAGTACTGTTCGTCAGGCTCACACAGGGGCGGCGTGCAGACGGGCATAGGCGTTTCGGTTAAAGACGGTTCGGGCGTCAAAGCATTGGGTGACGTCGTTGTCGCAGGCATGTTGCAGGCCAGGACGACGGCGGCGAGGGCCAGCAGAGCTATTACTTCAGCTTTTGAGCGGTACATGCGTTTCACACTTCCTGCACACCACTCTTGATATGATTGAACAGGTCGTGCGCCTCTTGAGCGTCAGCGCCTTCGTGGATGACGGCCCGCAAAGCCTGGGCCATAGCCACCGGGTGCTCGTTCTGCCAGACGTTTCGCCCCAGGTTCACGCCTACCGCGCCTCGCTGTATACCGTCGTAGACAAACTCGAAAACCTCGAGTTCCGTCTCGCACTTGGGGCCGCCCGCCATCACCACAGGCACGGGACAGCCGTTCGTGACCTTGTCGAAATCCTCGCACCAGTAGGTCTTGACCACGCGAGCGCCCAACTCGGCGGCGATGCGACAGCACAGCGCGAGATAACGGGCCTCCCGCTTCTCCAGTTCCTTGCCCACAGCGGTGACCGCCATGACGGGAATGCCATACTCCTCGCATTCATTCACCAGGTTCGCCAGGTTCATCAACGTCTCGTGTTCGTACTCGCTGCCGACAAAGATGGAAATCCCCACGGCAGCCACGTTCAGACGCACGGCATCCCGGACAGAGGTAGTGATCCCTTCGTGCGCCAGGTCCTTTCCGACGACGCTGGTGCCCCCGGATACCCGGAGGATGATCGGCTTGTTGTCGGCGGGATCGATACAGGCGCGCAACACGCCCCTCGTGACAAAGAGGGCGTCACAATACGGAAGCAGCGGCTCGACCGTCTCGCCCGGTTTCTCCAGCTTGCGGGTAGGCCCCTGAAAGTAACCGTGATCTACCGGCAGAAAGAAACAGTGACCATCGGGCTGGATCAGTTGTGACAGGCGATTTTTCATTCCCCAATCCATCTCAATATCTCCCTTCCTAAAACTATACGATTCATTGGTACTCAGTATACCATAGGGCGGCGCAGGAGCAAGCAAGAAAGCGCGGAATTGCCGGGAGATTGCAGATTGGCAGGGAACGGGTATAATGACGAATGACGAGGGATGAATGACCAAAAGGAGTAGCGTATGAAGCCGATTCGAGCCGGGGTGGTGACGGTCAGTGACAAGGGATATGCAGGAGAGCGAGAGGACGCCAGCGGACCGCTGCTGGCCGAATTACTGCGCAAGATGGGCGCCGAGATCGTGAGCCAGACGATCGTGCCGGACGAGCAGGCCGAGATCAAGCAGGCGTTGATCCAGCTAGCCGACGAGACACAGGTGGACCTGGTCGTGACTACCGGCGGCACCGGGCCGGCCCCACGGGACGTCACTCCCGAAGCAACACGGGCTATTATGGAGCGGGAGATGCCCGGCCTGGCCGAGGCGCTTCGCTTCGAGGGGTATCGCAAGACGCCACTGGCGGTCATCTCGCGGGGTGTGGCGGGCATCCGAGGGGGCACGCTCATCATCAACCTGCCCGGCAGTCCCAGGGCAGTGCGCGAGGGGATGGAGACACTGGCTCCCATCCTGCCCCACGCGATCAGGATGCTCCGGGGCGTGGACACCGAGCACAAACACGAGGAGATGCACCATGCCTAGCGAGCGCCGCCCTGTGGTGAGCGTCGAGGAAGCATTAGAACACATCCTGGCGACCGTGCGCGTCCTGGAACCAGAGCGCGCGAGCCTGCTGGATGCGGCCGGCCGCGTGCTGGCCGAAGAAGTCACCGCCGAACGGGACATCCCGCCGCTGACGAACTCGGCGATGGACGGCTACGCCGTTCGCGGCACGGACGTGACGCAAGCTCCAGCCCGGCTGCGGGTGATGGGAGAGGCGGCGGCGGGGTACGTGCCCGAGGCAACCGTCGAACCGGGCCAGGCGATGCGCATCATGACCGGCGCGCCGATCCCGAACGGGACCGACACCGTCGTGCGCTTCGAGGACACCCGGTTGGATGGCGATGCGGTCGAGGTGCTGGAGGCATACTCGATTGGCAAGAACGTTCGCGCCGCGGGCGAGGACGTGCGCGCGGGCCAGGTCGTGCTGGAGCCGGGCAAAGTGCTGCGCCCGCAGGCGATCGGTATGCTGGCAGCGGTCGGGCGGGTGGAAGCGGTGGTGATACGACGGCCTCGCGTGGCGATTCTGGCCACCGGCGACGAGGTCGTACTGCCCGGTCAGTCCCCGGGCCCCGGCCAGATCTATGATGCCAATTCCTACACCGTCGCTGCGCAGGTGCAGACGTTCGGTGGAGTGCCACTTCTCCTGGGAGTGGCCCGCGATGAGGATGCATTGGTCCGAGAGGGGATGCAGGAGGCGCTGTCTCAGAGAGCCGATTTTATCATCACCTCCGGCGGCGTCTCGGTGGGCGACTTTGATCTGGTCAAGCAGGTGCTGGCGGCCGAGGGAGAGATGCACTTCTGGTCGTTGAACATGAAACCAGGGCGGCCAATGGCCTTCGGAGTCGTGAACGACGTGCCACTGCTGGGACTGCCGGGCAACCCGGTGGCGGCGATGATCAGCACCGAGCTTTTCGCCCGTCCGGCGCTCCTAAAGATGCAGGGCTTTGCAGATTGGCCACGCCCGATAGTAAAGGCTCATCTGAGCCAACCTATCGTACGTAAAGATGGCCGTCGCCATTACTTGCGGGTGCGTCTGTGCGAGACGGACGAGGGCTACGAGGCAACGCTGACCGGCGATCAAGGGTCGGGCATTCTCAACTCGTTGGTGCAGGCTGATGGGTTGGCCATCATCCCGGAAAAGTGCGACCATCTATCTGCCGGGGCAGATGTGGAGGTGATTTTACTGAACTAGGCGATGTTGAGGGTCAGCGAGCTAATGGCAGAAGAACAAACGGTGGCCTACGAACAGTTGCTACGCCAGGGAGGCAGCCAAATGCTCCGCGAGGCGAGCGCCTACTTTGCGGGTGCGGGAAGATTGCACGACGCATTGCGCCGATTGGTACAACGACTGGACGCGGAGAACGTCCCCTATGCCCTGCTGGGGGGACTGGCTCTCGCCGAACATGGGTATCCCCGCCTGACAGAGGACATTGATGTATTGACGACTCCCTCTGGATTGGAGCGTTTCCGTCAGCGATTTGTGGGGCGAGAGTACCGGCCGGCGTTTGATGGAGCCAAGAAGACGTTCCGAGATACCGAGGCAGGCGTGCGCATCGAAATCGTGACCACAGGCGAGTACCCCGGCGATGGACTGCCCAAATCCGTGGCTTTCCCCGACCCCTCAACGGCGGGGGTGGAGATAAAAGGCATCCGCGTGGTGACTTTGGAGAAATTGATCGAGTTGAAACTGGCATCAGGAACCAGCGCGCCGCATCGGTTGCGAGACCTGGCTGATGTGCAGGATTTGATCGTTCGTCTGGATCTCCCATTGGAACTGGCAGATAGGCTGGATCCCTCGGTGCAAGCGGCATATCGAGACCTGTGGAAAAAATCGCAATGACATCGAGTTACACCAGATACACATTCCGAGGGCGAACGGGATATGTCATAGAGCCCGCTGACCCAGGTGTCACTCAGAAATTGGTCGCAGTCGGCCACACCGACTCAGTCACTCCCTGGTCTGATCCAGGGCTCCACCTGCATCGAAACGCCGAGGAATTTTACTTCTTGCTTCAAGGGGAGCTACGGATCCTGGTTACCGAAACGTTGATATCGCTGAAACCGAAAGAGATCCTGATGGTAAAATCCCAGATTCCCCACGCCATCGTGGGAGGTGAGGGACTCGTCGAGCACATCGGCATCCGCGCGCCAGCCGAGCGGGACAAACAACTGCTGGGCGACCTTCCCAACGAGCTTCCCCCAATAGGTAACGAGCGTGAGCGGGAACTGCACTGTGATTGGGGATACCGCATTCCCCTCGAGTCCAGCCATAATCAGAATTGTTGGTTGCTTGGGACCGGCATAGCGAGATTCCAAACCTCGCATCTGATTCTGGCGTTTCTGAACTTTCCAACCACCGAGGCCGCCAACGCAGGCATCGGGACGCGCCATCGCCTGCACCGCCACGAAGCGTCGTGGGAATATTATGCTGCCCTCAAAGGGACAAAAACGCTCCAGGTGGAAGATGAACTGGTCAAGATCGAGGCCGGGGAAGTCCTGGAAATCCCCCCCATGATCTGCCACACGCTTCATAGTCGCCAGGCCCCTTACGAGGGCTTCACGTTCCGCGTTCCCATACCAGACCAGCACGATAAGGTCGAGTGTTCGCCACTTTGAGATTCACAGACGGGAGGTTATATCGCAAATGCCGTTCCAATTTACAAGACTGGACATTCCTGACGTGATATTGATCGAGCCGCGGGTCTTTCAGGATCCGCGTGGGTTTTTTATGGAGACGTACAAAAGGTCCGAGTTTGCGGCAAATGGTATATCGGGCGAATTCGTTCAAAGCAATTATTCGCATTCTACCAGAGGCACGCTTCGAGGATTGCATTACCAGAAGCATCCCCAGGCTCAGGGAAAACTGGTGATGGTTCTCAGGGGCAAAGTCTTTGACGTGGGAATAGATATTCGTAAAGGCTCGCCCACTTATGGTCAATGGGTGGGCGCGATTCTCTCGGAAGAAAATTTCCACATGCTTTATATCCCGGTGGGCTTTGCCCATGGCTTTTGCGTGTTGAGCGACGAGGTGGATCTCGTCTATCAAGTGACAGCCGAGTACGCTCCCGAACTTGAGCGGGGCATCGCGTGGAACGATCCAACCATCGGAATTCAGTGGCCTGCTGAGGAGCCTCTGCTTTCTTCCAGGGATGTCCAGCTTCCCCTGCTCGGGAAGGCCGATATAAATTTTGTCCACGAAGGAACGTAACATGCCTCACAAACTCCTCTTCCTGCTCGGTGGCAGCGCCGCCTTTGACGTGGTCACTGAAGAGTTTGTTCCGGCAGCCGGTGGGCGCGACGCGACGATCGCTTTGCTGTTGCAAGGGGGCGCCGGATGGGAAAAGTACGTACCGGGATACATCCAGCCCTGGATACGACGAGGCGTATCCCGATATTGTCCCATCGCGCCCGACGAGAAAGGAGACTGGGATTTAGATGCGGTATTGGCTGGCCTCCGCGAAGCGACAGGGATTTTCATCGGCGGCGGGCACACGCCAACCTACCAGCGATTGTACGCCACAGAGCCGATCCGGGGCATCATCCGCGAGCGCTATCGCCAGGGCGTTCCCGTCGCGGGAGTGTCTGCCGGAGCATTGATCGCCCCTGAGGATTGCGTGTTGTCCCCTGACGAGACCGGCGATACTGCGCTCGACGTCGTGGTCGGTTTGGGTTTGGTCGACGATCTCCTCGTGGGCGTCCATTTTACCGAGCAGAAGGGGCTGTCGCACCTCCTCGATGCGATGGCCCAGACCCGCACGAAGGTCGGATGGGGCATAGATGATTCAGCCTGTGCCGTGTTTGAGGACAGCCAATTCAAGAAAACCCTGGGGCGGTCTGTCTATGAGATCATGATGTCCGATTTTGAGACAAAAGCTTACCGGATGAGAGAACAAAAGATCTGAATGGCAGACCTGCGAGAGCTTCAACGCCTGGTCAGCAAAGTCAGGCGAGAACGCGGCTTTACGATGGATCCCTTGAGGATATTTGTCCTTTTGGACGAAGAGGTGGGAGAAATTGCTCGAGAACTCAAGCGAACCTGGTCGCCCAATTACGAACCATTTTCCAAAAAAGATCTGGAGGATGAGATCGCTGACACGCTGGCCTGCCTGCTGGCCCTGGCGAATCAATTCGAGATCGACGCGGAAAAAGCTCTGACGGAAAAGTTGTTACGCAAAAACAGTCAACGAAAATGGAAATCAGCAGACATGGAGAGACACTCGTGAATCTCGACCGTATTCTAGCCATAGACGTCGGCGCCGGCACCCAGGACATCCTGTTGTGGGAGGCCGATCAGTCGATAGAAAACAACGTCAAACTGGTGTTGCCCTCGTGGACGACGATATTGGCCCGGCGGGTGAAACGGGCCACGCAAGAGGGACGCCCCGTCTTTTTAACCGGCAACCTGATGGGCGGGGGACCTCTGGTCGGCGCGATGAAGCGCCATCTGCGGGCCGGTTACCCGGTCTATGCCACGCCGCGCGCCGCGCTGACCATCCGCGACAATCTCGACCAGGTGCGCGAGCGGGGCTACACTATCGTCGAGGAACCACCAGACGCGCCCGACCTACTCACGCTGCGCACCCGCGACGTGGATCTGGAGGCGCTGGCGATCGCGCTGGCTCCCTTCGGCGTGAGCGTCCCCGAGACACTCGCCGTCGCCGTGCAGGATCACGGCGAGTGTCTGGAAGGCTCCAACCGCCTGTTCCGCTTCCAACTGTGGCGCGAGTTTGTCGAGAGGGACGGCGAGATGCTCGGCCTGGCCTACCGCGAGCCACCCTCCTGTTACACTCGCATGCAGGCGGTGCAACAAGATGCACCCGGCGCGGTGGTGATGGATACCGGCCCGGCGGCGCTCTGGGGCATCCTGGAGGATGAACGTGCCACAGCCTATCAGGACGAGGGCTTTATCGCCGTAAATGTGGGCAATCAGCACACATTAGGGGTGCTGCTGCGAGGCGAACGTATCCTGGGCCTCTTTGAGCACCACACCGTGTTGATGACGCCCAAGAAATTGGCGCATTTGGTCGGGCAGTTGCGCGCCGGGACGTTGACGAACAAAGAGGTCTTTGACGATCATGGGCATGGCGCGTTTATCAGCCCTGAATATGTCCCTCCGACGGAGGGATCTGGTGTGGGGTTCAACTTTGTGGCGGTGACCGGCCCGCAGCGACATCTCGCCGCAGATCTGGGCTATCACTTTGCCGCGCCCTATGGGGATATGATGCTCACCGGCTGCTTCGGGCTGGTGACGGCGACGCGGAGGCTGAACGCCAAGTAGTTTCCTGCCTCGGACTACTTGGGCGTCACCAGTTCTCTTCAACGCGAGGTAAATGTACCACGAACCGGCTTCCCGGGCAGGTTGCCTCGTCGTAACCGGGGCTTTCGGCCCAGACGCGCCCGCCGTGAGCCACCACCGCCCCTCGGACGATGGCAAGCCCCAGCCCCGGGCCGCCGCCCTTGAAGGTGGTCGTCCCGGAGGAGTGGAGAGCTATCTCGCCGGTGCGGTAGAACTTTTCAAAGATCAGGTCCAGATCTTCGGGCGCGATGCCGATGCCCGTGTCCTCCACCGCCACCTCGATGCACCCATCCAGGTCGGGCGTCTCCACCTGCTGGCCGGTCACCGTGATCTGCCCTCCATCTGGCGTGTGCTTGATCGCATTGTTCACCAGATGGTAGAACGCCTTGTATAACAGCTCGGGATCGCCTGGGTAGAGGGGCAAGTCGCTCAGGCCCACCAACTCCATGACCTGGTTCCGCTTCTCCAGTACTTTGGCAAACTCTGTGCGGAGGCCCTGAAAGACGCTAGGGATACTCACCGGGCTGCGGTGAATCTCGATGTCGTCGGTCATCACCCGCGAGACGTCCAGGATGCTGTTGAACACACGATGGAGCCGTTCTGCCGTCGACACCACCCCCTCCACCAAAGCTCGTAACCCGGCGTCTTCCTGGGCTTTCGCGTTGGTCTGCATCATCTGGGCATATCCCAGCAGGGCTGCCACAGGCGTGCGCAGCTCGTGGGCCTGTAGCTGGATAAAATCGGACTTGGTCTTGTCCAGTTGCTCCAGTCGCCGGAGCGCGCGGGTCAGCTCCCGGTTCGCCTGGCTCAACTCGACGATAGCCTTCCGGTCGGAGTCTCGCAAGCGACCGGTCAGACGAACCAGAACGCGAACGCTCAGGGCAGAACTGCGCCCCAGCACTTTTAAGAACGGCTCCCGACCGATCTCTATGGTGATGGTTGGCTCGGTAGCGCAGACGGTGGCGGTGCGACCACCCTCCTGGAGCAGGGCCATTTCGCCGATGATCTCTTCCGGCCCCGATCTGCGTAGGTAGCGCTCGCTTCCGTCGTCAAGCTCCTTGGTAATATCAACGTACCCCTCGACGATAAAGTGAACCGCATCTCCCGCGTCTCCCTCCTTCATAATGATCTCACCAGCCGGGAAGGAGCACACGCTCGCCGCCTTTACCAGCGCGTCCAGGTCCTCTTCCGCCAAGCCAAACAGGATCGGGCGAAGGAATTCTTTGATGTCCGCCTGTGAGAAGGAAATGGGATTGTCCATGACAAAAAGGGTGCAACCACTTTATTTGCGCACCGTGACTTTAGTATAGCTTAATCTTATAAAGAAGTCAACAGCATGAAGGATTTCAGGAGCGTTTCGGTTTCGTGATGAGTTGTAACGCAGAATGCCCTGGCGCCTTGATTCCAATTTGAAACGCTTTTCAGTATACCCGTAGACCGATCAACGGTTGTGCAAGCGCCATCGTTGAGATATAATTCATCCAGGAATCACTCGGCTAGTGTTGTGGGGCAGACAGTATGTCGAAAGGTCGCGTCATCAAGGTAGAATGCCAGTGCGGTCAACTCCTGTTCAAGTATTTCAAAGGCGGGAGAGGTCGCCTGATCAAGTGCTACTTTGACGAGATTAGAAAGGACTATGTGGGAGTTTCCGAGATGCCGACAGGCTCTCGCCCTACCTGTCCTGGCTGCGGCAAGGAAATCGGCATTGTGAGAATGGTACACGGGCGTCCGGCAGTCAAGATCAACCAGGGCGCTGTGAAGCAAACGAGAACGTAGAAAAACGAAAGCATCTCCTATGAATAAAGGAACGCTCGCCGCTATCGGCGCCTATGCTCTCTGGGCGGTTTTCCCCATCTACTGGAAAACGGTTCAGATGGTGCCGGCTTTTGAGATTCTTTGCCACCGAATGGTTTGGTCATTTGTATTCGTCGCGTTGCTGCTGGCCTGGAAGAAGCACTGGGAATGGAAACAACGAGTGAGAAAGCATCCTGCCATCCTCCGCGTTTTCCTGGGCACCTCCGCCATGCTGGCTCTCAATTGGTTCATCTATATATGGGCCGTGAACGCGGGACATCTCGTGGATACGAGCCTGGGATATTTCATCAACCCGCTCCTCAGCGTGCTCCTGGGCGTGGTTTTTCTGCGGGAACGGCTTCGTTTGTGGCAATGGATAGCGGTAGTCATCGCGGCGTGTGGGGTCTCTTATCTCACGGTGAGCTACGGTGCATTCCCCTGGATCGCGCTCACGCTGGCGCTCACCTTTGGCTTTTATGGCCTTTTGAGAAAGACCGCGCCGCTCAACGCGCTGGAAGGGCTTTTGCTGGAGACCACGTTTATGTTTCTCCCGGCGCTGGCGTATCTCCTCTATCTCGAATCGAGAGGCGCGGCATCCTTCGGCCACGCATCGGCGCTGACGAACACCCTGCTCGCGCTTTCGGGAGTTGTCACTTCGCTGCCCCTAATTCTGTTCGCCTACGGCGCGAAACGGATCCCGCTCGCCACGGTGGGAATCCTGCAATACATCGCCCCAACCGGGCAGTTTCTCCTGGGGGTGCTGGTGTATGGAGAATCCTTCACCCAGACGCGGATGATCGGGTTCAGCGTGATATGGGTCGCCCTGCTCATCTATTCCCTTGAGGGAATTGTGGAAAGGGGGAGGAGAAAACGCAACCCAGTCCTCCACAAGAAAATGGAGGCGTGAGAGATTTGCGAAATCGCAGCAACGCCCTCAGATTGGCCCTGACAGGTCTACTGGTGTGTGTGGCGTGTGTAGCCCTGACGCTGCTCGTCATCAACATAGCGCCGCGCCTGGTGGCCATCTTACTGGGCCTGGAGCACGCAGGCCGCCTGGAGAGCGTGCTGCCTCCTGACTCGTCCTCGCTGACCTGGGACGGCTCCCGCCTCGACCACGTTGAACTGATCCTGCCGCCCCATCTGGCAGAGCCACTCAGCCTGACCCCGGCAGACCTGGAAGGATTAGAGATCGTTGGAGACACGACCACGCCCGGCGCCAGCACCTACCTGATCACCCTGGACGAGGCCAGCCTCAACGAATTCCTGCGCCGCTGGTTTCTCCCTGAGGGCACGATCAACGACCGCTTTCGCGACCTGTGGGTCGACCTGCAATCGGGCGGACTGATCCTCTACGCCGACGTCAACGTGGGATTGCGCTGGCAGCGAATGGGGCTGCTGCTTTTCCAGATGGAAACGGCTCTAATCCCCACCGGGTTGGTATTGGACAAAGACCTCTACGCCCTGCCCAACGAGGGCTTCCTGGCGCAAGCGATCCCGTCCGTCCAATCCACCTCTGAGCAAGCGCTGGAGGATCTGAGACTGGTAGGGCCGCTACCCGGAGAGGCCAACGTCTCGCAAGTGCAATTCCACGCTGACCGGCTTCAGATTCTCGCCCAGGCTACCTACCCCATCCCCAATCCACCGGACACCGGCTGGCAATTGCTGGAGCCTGGCGTCGAGCTGCGCCAGAGCGACGTCGCCGCTACAGGGGACATCCTGGAACGTCTCACCATTGTGCGTCTGGACCCGGCCCAGGTACGCTTTCGCGTGCGCTACGATCCCACTAACCCACGCACCCTATCGGCGTGGGCGGGCGGGTCGCAACCTCTGCTGGTGATCAACGGCGGCTATTTCACCCCGGAAAATGAGGCCACCGGTCTACTCATCAGCCAGGGGCAGAGTTGGGGTATTCCGTTCGAAGATTTCGCCGGCATGTTCGCCGTCACCGCCGACGAGCAGGTGAGCGTGCGCTGGCTGCGCGAGCGGCCCTACGACCCCGGCGAGCCACTGGCCGAGGCCATACAATCCTTCCCCGTGCTGGTCAAGCCCGGCGGCGTGATGGGCTTTCCCGCCGACGCCGACGAGGGAACGCCCGCCCGCCGCACGGTCGTAGCTCAGGATCGCAGCGGGAATATTCTGATCGTCGTCGCTCCTCGCGGCTATCTCAGCCTGCACGAACTGGCCGTCTTTCTGGCCGATTCCGATCTGGAGGTGGATGTCGCGCTCAACATGGACGGCGGCAGGTCGACGGGTCTTTGGCTAAAGGCTGGCGAGGCCAGCGTCACGATAGACTCTGTTCTGCCTGTTCCCTCAGTTATTTTCGTCGAAAGAGCGTCCTCTGTCAATTGACCGGACAGATAAGCAAAGGTATAATGTTACCAGACTTTTAGCCAGGAGTGTAAGCAGAGTGTAAAGCGGAGGCATCTATGGAAACAATGCCAATAACAGCTACAAAGACAAAAATCGCCGTTTCTCTAGGACTCACGGAGAACGAACTGTTCCAGCAGGCGCTGGTGAGTTTCTTGCACGAGAAAAAACGCGAGGTACTACAACTGCGGCTGGACATCCTGGCCCGTTATGAAGTTGACTCTATCGTAGGTCTGGAATCCAAGATCGCACAGGGTGCTGTGGTGGAACACCCCGCGTGGGAGGACTTGATCGTGGCCGAGAACTTGACCGCGCGCCTGGAGGAACTCGATACCTATCTCAACGACTTACAGGGCGCTTGAGACGATTGCTCTGAACGAGTTTGCCGATATAATCGTTAGCAATCAAATTGTATCTTTGCCAACAGGCGATCCACGCAAGCTACGTTTCGACATTGTTGACGGTTCCCTACTTGATGTGTTCATCTCAGTCAGCGGTCGCTATTCCTACCACTGGGAACGGCGTCTGCTTCCAAAGGGCGATCTATATCGCCATGACAATGCGCCACACAACAAATGGCGTCACGTGGCGACGTTTCCCAAACATTTTCACGATGGCAGTGAAAGCAACGTCATAGAGAGCCATATTCGCGACAATCCTGAAGATGCAATACGCGAGTTCCTGGAGTTTGTACGGCACAAACTATTGAGCCAATCCTGACGGGATCCATTGCATCACAAAATGGAGATGTCCTATGCAGATCACAAATGTTGAAGTCATTCCAGTCGAATTGAACCTGCGTCTGCCCTATCGAACAGCACGCCATCCAGAAGTGGATCGCGTGACGTTGGTATTCGTGCGCGTCGAAACCCGCCAGGGCAGAACTGCCTGGGGCTGCGCCGCTTTCGATCCCACCATCACCGGCGAGACGCTGGAACAGGTCGTCCAGGCCTGCCGGGCCTGCGCCGACCGCGCCCGTGACCTGAATCCACTGAACATCGAATACGCGCTGGACGAGTTGGCCCAACTCACCGAGGAGACCCCGTCGGCCCTGTGCGCCTTTGATCTTGCCTTTCACGACCTCCTGGGGCTGGCTGCTGGTATGCCCCTCCACCGCCTGCTGGGCGGCTATCGGAACCGCATCCAGACGTCCATAACCATCAGCATCCTGCCGGTCAAGGAGAGCGTCGAGTTGGCTCGCGACCGCGCCCGGCAAGGGTTCCGCATGCTCAAGATCAAGGGCGGCCTCGCTCCGGAGGAGGACGTGCGCCGGGTGCGGGCGATCCACGACGCTCTGCCTCGTTTCACCCTGCGCCTGGACGCCGACCAGGGATATACCGTCCAGCAAGCATTGGACGTGGCCCGCGCGCTGGAGGGAAAGCTGGAGATGTTGGAGCAGCCCACACCCGCCGACGATCTGGATGGATTACGCCAGGTCACCAAGCACAGCCCGGTACCCATCCTAGCCGACGAGAGCGTGCTAGGGCCTGCCTCGGCACTGGAGATCGCCGCCCGCCGCGCCGCCGACGGACTGAGCGTCAAAATGGCCACCTGTGGGGGATTGCGCTGCGCGCGCCAGGTGGATACCATCGCCCGTGCCGCACAGATGGCCACGATGGTCGGTTGTGTCCACGAGCCGGCGCTGCTCACTGCCGCCGGGTTGAGCTTTGCCCTGAGCAGCTCCAACGTTCACTATGGCGACCTCGACGGCCATTTCGATCTGATCGGCGATCCTTCCATCCCTGGCTTTCTTTTGGAAGAGGGCTGGCTCATCGCCACCGAAGTGCCCGGCCTGGGCTGCACGGTTGATCTGTAGAAAAACTCACCATACCACAAAAACGAAATCGGGTGCTTTTGCTTCGCACCCGATTGAAAACCAGAGCTAAAAAGCGCCAAGCTGGCACTGTACGATGCGAAACTTGAGCTTTTCGGCAGCGTTCGTCACGTGGAGCTTGGGCATCCTGAAACGAGCCGCGATGGCCCAGGCTTTGGCGCACGGCAGCCGCCCCTCGATCACCCCCTCTTGGATGGCCTGCTCCAGCTCTGGAGCTACCTCCTCGGCCGGCTCGACGATGCTCTTTTTCTCGCCGTAGCCGAATAATCCCAACTGGCAGCGCGAGAGCCTCACCTCCAGCGCATCGGCGGTCTCTCCCACCTCCATCGGCGTCACGTCCAACTCCTCGGCAATGCGAAAGGCCACCGCACAGCGCAACATTCCCTCGTGCAATTGCCCCCGGATAGCGGCTGCAATCTGCTCGTTCATAACCTCTCCCTCATATGTACGCAATTCGTTTCAGATGCACCACAACTCTGTCTGCGGCTCGCTCAGGTACTCGGCTCCCTGGGGTGTGACCAGCACGTCCTCCTCGCAGCCGATGTAGCCGTATCCCGGCACCCGCACTCCCAGCTCGATGGCAAAGACGTTGCCGACCTCAACCACGCCCTCCACCGAGGTCCCGTACCGCTCCCAGCGCGGTCCCAGGATCGTCGCGCCATCGTGGACGGTGCGCCCCACGTGATGACCAAAGGCGTGCATGTATTCCGGGTATCCGGCCTCGGTCAGCGTTTGGCGCGCTACCTGATCCACCTCCCACCCACGAACACCCGGATGCAGAGCCGCTCGCCCGGCCTCCAGCGCCTTTTTCGCCGCGTTCCACCCGGCCAAGACCTCCGCCGGCGGTTCCGTCTCTCCCTCTTTGAGCAGGTACCACGTCCGCTGCAAATCGGAGACGAAACCACCCTTCTGCACGCCAAAATCCGTCTGAAGCAGGTGCCCGCGCTGGACGACGTAATCGCCCGGCATCGCGTGGCCGACGGGCGCATCGGGACCCGGTGTGACCACGGGACAGTACTCCTTCTCCCACGACGTGGTCAGCCCTTCCTCCGCCACGGCATCGTGGAACCAGCGAGCGATTTCCCGCGCCGTCGTTCCTGGACGGATCAACTTGCTGATGCGCTGGAAGATGGCCTCCGTGGCCTGGACGGCTGCCTTGATGCGCGCTACCTCCATCGGAGATTTGCACCCGCGCAGTTTCCCAATCACCTCCTCGGCTGAGACGAACCGATCGGCGTACTCTGTCCCCTCGACGATCCCCGTCAGCACGCGGAACAGCCCGTGCGTAAGTCCGTCGGCTGCCGGGTCGCTCTGCGAGAAATTAATCGCCACCTTTTGCGGGTCCAGGCGAGTCAGATGCTCCAGCAGTGGCTCGCGGATGGATTGGTCGTAGCCGACGACGGTTGTGTACCCGTTCAATCGCTCAATATTCTCCACGTCAAAGCGGCCCACGATGGCGACGCGCTCGCCGGTGCGGCTGACCATCAACGCCGACTGCCAGGTCAGATCGAATCCCAGCAACATGGCCAGGCAAGGGTCCGACACCAGCGTTGTCTCGCGCACAAAGGTGATCCAGAGATCGATCTCCTTCTCCTCCAGCACCTCCACGGCCTGATCCAGTTTTTCTCGCACGATTTCAAATTGTGACATGTCGTTCTCTCCCGTGTTATTCATCCCCCACGATATACTCGTAGAGCGCCTGCAATTCCTCCTCCGAGTAAAAGTGAATCGTGATCTGTCCGCCCGCGCCGCTGCGCTTCAGCTGGACTTTGGTGCCCAAAGCCTCGCGAAAACGCGCCTCCAACGCCCGCGTCTCTGACGACGGTTCGTGCTCTTCAGGTTCGGGGGGGCGTTCTTTGTCCCGGCCAGCCAGTCGCCGCACCAACGCCTCCGTCTGACGCACATTCAACTCGCGTTTCAAGACCGTCTTGAGTGCGGATTCCTGCGCCTTGTCCTCGTCCAATCCCAGAAGCGCGCGGGCGTGTCCCTCACTAATCTTGTTGTCCAGCAGCGCCTCCTGCACGGACCGAGCCGCTTTCAACAGCCGCAGTATGTTGGCGATCGTCGTCCGGCTCTTGCCCACCCGCTGCGCCACCTCTCTCTGCGTCAACCCGAATTCTTCAACCAACTGCTGGTAGGCGATGGCCTCTTCCAGCGCGTTCAGATCGGATCGCTGAATGTTTTCCACCAGGGCCAGCTCGAGCATCTCGTTGGGCGCCGCGTCTTTTACCAGGACGGGGACCTTGGTTAACCCGGCCACGCGCGCCGCGCGCCAACGACGCTCTCCGGCGATCAGTTGATACCCATAGGGTGTTTTGGTGACGACGAGCGGCTGGATGATCCCGTGTTCTTCGATCGAAGCAGCCAGCTCCAGCAGATCTTGATCGCGAATCTGCGAGCGTGGCTGATGGGGGTTGGGCGAGATGGATTCGTGGGAAACTTCGAGGATGCCCTGTTTCGCTGCGGCTTCTTCTTCCTCAGCAACGGGAATCAGCGATTCCAGTCCTTTGCCCAGTCCAATTTTGCGTGGTGACATCGCTCACCTCCGCGAACGTCCGTCATCTACTAATATTTCCCGCGTCAATGCCGCATAGGCCCGCGCTCCTACCGTGTCGGGGGCATGGCATAGGATAGGCTCGCCATAACTGGGCGCCTCGCTCAGGCGCACGCTGCGGGGGATGATCGTGTCAAAGACGCGCTGGCGAAAGTGTCGCCGCACCTCCTCGACGACCTGACGCGACAGATTGGTGCGTGCGTCGTACATCGTCATCACCAGCCCCCGCAGTTGCAACTCCCGATTGAGAGATTGACGCACCAACTTGATCGTGCCCGCCAGTTGCGACAGGCCCTCCAGCGCCAGGTATTCACACTGCACCGGGATGATCACCCCGTCAGTGGCCGCCGTCAATCCGTTCACCGTCAAAATGCCCAGGCTGGGGGGACAGTCGATCAACACGTAATCGTATAGCTCATTCGGTTCTTCACCCCCGCTCAGGCTCAATCCTTCCAGCGCCTGACGCAGGCGATATTCCCGCCGGGGCAGATCAATCAGTTCCACCGTCGCGCCGGCCAGGTTGGAAGAGGAAGGGATCAGATCGAGTTGCGCCCAAGCCGTAGATCGCACGACGCGGGCCACCGGCGCCTCGTGCACCAACAGGTCATACGTAGAGAGCTTCACCGAGCGCCTGTTTATTCCCAGAGAAGAGGTAGCGTTAGCCTGGGGGTCAATGTCCACCAGCAGGACGCGCTGGCCCCACTCTGCCAGGTAGGCCCCCACGTTCACCGCAGTGGTAGTCTTGCCGACGCCGCCTTTCTGGTTGGCCAGCGCGTAGATGATGGGCATAACTCATCCCCTCAAGGTCCGCTCGCAACAGGCGATCTCTTCCGAGTTGGGTGCACCCGACAGCCCCGCCCGCGTCACCGAGCGGGCAGCGACGCAGTTGGCGAAACGCGCGGCTGTCTGGGGATCGCGCCCACGCTGCAACCAGACGAAGAAAGCCACCGCAAAGACGTCGCCCGCGCCCGTAGGGTCCACCTCCTGTACTTTCGGAGCCGGTACATGGCGAACCTGACCATCCGTGTAGACGGTGCAGCCTGCCGCCCCCCGTGTCACCGCTAACAGTCGGGCCTGGGCAGCGTACTCGGCCACCAGAGCCCAATCACCTGCCACGTCTTCCTCGCTCAACACCACAGCATCGGCGCGGGCGAGCACCTCTCGCGCGCTCTCCCACCGGCAGCGATGTACGCGCCCGTCCCGATCCCAACGCCGCATCCATCCCTGTGGGGTCACACCTATGAAGGCATCGTCAAATGCATTGACCAACGCCGGATCGCACTCCTGGGCCACAGGTCCCAGGTGAACGATTGTCGCTCTCCAATCTGGCAGCGCCATCGCTGGCGACAGCATCTCCGCGACACCGTGCAACATCTGGCGCCGGCCCTCGGAAGTGTAGACGTTCTCGAACGTGGTCGTCGTCGAAGCAGAGAGACATGCGATCAACACACCATCCAGCGCCTGGCTCAAATCAAGATCGGCGCTGGCGCTGGTGACGATGCCCACACGACAGCCCAACGCGCGCGCAGTGCGGGCAGCGTAAGAAACTGTACCCCCGATTGTGAAGGCGCCTTCTCTTTTCAGGTCTCGGGTCACGTGTCCGACGACCAGGTAATCCAATTCAACCACTAGCAGCCATTAGCTAACGGTTGATCTCAGCGCGGGATGATGGTGACTCTACGCCGATCTCCTTCATAGATGCTCTCGGTAGTCACGCGAGGGTCATCGTACAACACCATGTGTACGACTCGACGTTCGTGGGGTGGCATAGGCTCCAAATTCACCGTGCGGTTGGTGCGCACGGCCTGATCCGCCATGCGTCGAGCCAGACGTTGTAGTGACTCGGCGCGGTCCGTCTTGTAACCCTGCACATCCACGACCAGATGAACCCAACCTTTCATCTCCCGCCCAACGATCAACCGAGTGATGGATTGAAGCGCGTCCAGCGTCTCACCATCACGGCCTATCAACACATCGGTGCCCGGTCCATGCACATCGAGTACCAATGGCGGTACTTTGGTGTCGTTCGGACCCGGTTCGGCCAGGTGCACGTCAACCCGAGCTTTGTCCATGCCCATGAGAGTCAGCAGATCCTGCATCACACTCTGGGCCACTTCGATCTTTTCTTCTACCATCTCCGGCGCGGTCACTTCGGCCGGAGGAGGAGAGGGTGCGGGTTCGACGGGAGGAGATGGAGGTGATTCGACGGGCGCAGCCGGTTCCACAGGAGAGGGTGGAGGTGGTTCGACAGGTATTGTGGGGAGTGGCGGCGTCGTGACCGTCAAGCGCACACGGGCCGCTCTGGCTCCCAGTCCAAACATCCCCTGCCTGCCTTCATCCAGTACCTCGATCTCTACCGCATCTCGCTCGACTCCCAGGCGCGCCAAACCTGCGGCAATGGCCGCCTCGACATTTTCTCCTGCAGCCTCTATCTTTCGATCTATTTCTGCCATCTGCTTATGCTCCTCAACGTGCGTTGAACGCGCGTTAACTACTTTTCCGGTCGCTTTGCTTCTTGGATCGCGTTTGGGTTTTACTCTTCTCCTCGCCATTGCGCGACTGGATCAGGTAAAACTGAACGACACTAACCAGGTTAGATATGATGAAATAGATAGACAGTCCCGTCGCATACTGAAGGGCGATGAACCCAAACATCAAGGGCATCATAATCTGCATCTGCTGATTCATCATTGCCGCCTGCGATTGCTCGCCGCCACTGGGAGCGGTAGACGGAGTCAGCAGTTTCTGCTGCAGCCACGAGGTAGCAAAGACCAAGATCGGCAAGGCATACGACCATATCTGATCCGGGCTGGGCGGTTGTCCCAGATCCATGCCGAGAAATGTACTCTGTAGAGGCACCAGGCCAACGAGGCCGGGCAGCCACTGGTCAATCGCGATATGTTGAGAGAACTGAAACAGCTCGAGCGGAGTCGAGGGTACGCAGAAGATGATCGCCCGATAGAGGGCGATCATAATGGGGAGTTGGATCAGCAGTGGCAGACATCCTCCCACGGGGTTGACGCCAGCTTCTCTCCACAGCTTCATCTGTTCCTGCGATAACCGTTCCTTATCGTTGCCGTACTTTTTCTGTAATTTCTCGATCTCGGGTTGAAGTTCCTGCATCTTGCGCGCCGATTTCTGCTGACCCAGCGTCAACGGCAGGATGAGAAGACGGATCAGGATGGTCAATGCAGCGATAGCCGCGACGGTCTGATGCCCCAGAACGCTATAGAGCAGCAGCAACAAATTGGCGAACGGGTAGATGATAAAATCAAGCATAGTTAACTTTTCCTACTCTTGCTCTTCTACGTCGGGATAGGTCCACATCTCGCGTCCATTCTCGACGTGCAGGGCGCGTATGCGGTGAGTTCCATAGAGCAGCGCCTCATAGACCAGCGACTCGCTCACGACCGGCGTCGAGAGCACGCGCCCTTCGCTCGGTTTCGACCACAGCACGAACCCGTCGGCGGTGTCCAATGCGTACAGGGCACCGTCTTGAGCGCCAACCTGAGCGCCAACGAACAGTTGGTTTCCATCCTCAGATAGCACCGGCCCGGCCCGCACCGATATGTCCTGCATGGCTTCGTCCTCGATCACTTTGCGCCACACCTCTTCGCCGCTCCCGGCGTCCAGGGCATAGACGACGCCAGCCACATCGGCCGCGTAGACGATGTCGTCGCCAACCGCCGGGCTGCCCCAGAACCAATCCTCGCTCTCAAAGCGCCAACGCTCAACGCCGGTCTGAGCGTCTATGGCATAGAACGTGTCGTCAAAGGCGCCGACGTATAGCGTATCGTTCCGCAGGACTGGCGCGCTGGCAAAAGCTCCCCGGGTGTGGAAATCCCAACGCATCTGACCATCGGCCAGGTTCAGTGCGTAAAGATGGCGATCCATCGAGCCGACGTAGACAACGTCTGCGACGATGAGAGGCGTGGCCCACACGTGGTGTCCCGTCTCGAAATTCCACTTCAGGTCGCCGCTCTCCGCGTCCAGGGCATAGACGTTGCCGTCGCCGTTACCGATGACAAAGGTATCGTCACTCAAGGCGCCACCTTCGATGTACTGCCCAGAGGCGCCCTCAAAGCGCCACAACTCCCTGCCTGTCTCGACGTCCAGCCCCCAAACGATGTCCAAGCGTTGGCTGAAGAAACCTCCCGTAGTTATCTGCGAGGCCACGATCACGCGCCCTGCGCCCACTGCCGGGGCAATGTAAAAGATGCCGCGGTTGTTCTCTTCTGGATTTTCTGGAAAGGACCAGAGCGTTTCGCCGTCAGAAGCGTTTAACACTCGGATTTGTTCCACGTCGGCTGCATACATTTTATCCCCAACGACAGTCAGCCCCATCCAACTCACCGGCCGGGCTGCACCGCCCGCGCAGCCACTCAAACCTAATAGCAACGCCAGCAACGTCGTGAGTATGACGGGCCAGCGTTGTCTCCAAGATTGATTCAATTACTTATCCTCCTCCAAATCAGGGACGGGATCGTAGCCGCCAGGGTTGAAAGGGTGGCAGCGGGCGATGCGCTTAGCGGCCAGCCAGCCGCCACGCCAGACTCCATAACGAGCGATGGCTTCGTAGCTGTACTCTGAACAAGAAGGAACAAAGCGACAAGATGGTGGCAGCACACGCGAGAGAGTCCGTTGGTAAAGGCGAATCAGGCCCAGAAAGATAAACTTCATTCCTTTTTTCTCTCATCGAGACTCGTTGTCCGTCAAATGCATCTGGCCTGAGGCTCGTTCCAGCAACGCGGCCAAGGCTTCTTCGACCTGCACCTCTTTCACGTATACGATCTCGGGCCTTGCGATGAGCATTACGTCGAACCCGCCGGACTCGAACCTGGGGTAAAGATGACGCGCCGCCTCCCGCAAGACCCGTTTCGCCCGATTGCGAGCCACTGCATTCCCCACGCTCCGGCTGGCTGTGACTCCCACGCGGCTAAAACCTAATCCGTTGGGACGAGCGATCAGGACGAGCAAAGGGTGAGTCCACGATTTTCCCTTCTCGTACACCTGCTGCACATCGTTTGTCCGTCGCAGTCGAACTTGTCGCTCCATCGCCAGCTAGAACCATCTCGCAGTAGGATTATTTAGCGACGACGCGGACGATTCGAACTTTCTTTCCAGTTCAATTTTTTGGCCAGCCGTTTACCCACGGCCAGTCGTTGCCGACCCTTCTTCCGCCGTCTCTTGAGTACTCGCTTGCCAGCCTTTGTGGCTCGACGCGCTCGAAAACCATGGGTCCGCGCTCGCTTGCGCTTTTTCGGTTGGTATGTTCGTTTCGGCATTGTATCCTCCTCGACCTAATCAATTAAAACGGCTATCCGCCAAACCAGCAGAACCACTCCCACGCCTGTCCAGCTAGCGGCGTGGGAGTCTAGCCCGTCTTTGGATAGACGCCACTTACAAAACGTACTGGCTCACCATTATACCTTAAGTAGCATAAGCGGTCAAATCAAAACGGCGCGACTATCACACATCGAAGTAAAGCGGCGGGCGCAGTTGTGCATGTGGGGTCGTTGCGATATAATCAGCAAGTTGTCATATACAATCGGACAACGCTATATAATCTATGATACCAGGAGAACACCATGATGGCTGAATATACCGGACCTATCTGCGCTCTCTGCGGCGTGACGGCCTGTAGCGCCGAGCCTGGCGCCAAAAAGCTCCCGGCACTCTGCCCCATGCTGGCCGAGGCTGAATTGTTGGAAGAGGTCGAAAGGACCTATCTGGAAAAAGAAGACATCCAAAGACTGGCCCTGGAGTCGGCCCGTACGGAGGCAGCCGGCTACTGCCGCGCGACCCGCGCCGAGGAAATTATGGATTTTGCCCGCCGCATCGGAGCAGAGAAGCTGGGCATCGCTCATTGCATTGGCCTTATGCACGAGGCGAAGCTGGCGCGGGAGATCTTTGTGGCCGGAGGATTCGAGGCGTATACCGTGTGCTGCAAAGTCGGCTCCATTGACAAGGAAAAGATCGGCTTGAAGGATGAGGAAAAGATAAGGCCAGGTCAATACGAGGCGATGTGCAGCCCGGTAGGACAAGCCGCCGTATTAGCTGCGGCTGGTACCGAGCTGAACGTGGTGATCGGTCTGTGCGTGGGCCACGACAGCCTGTTCTTTATGCACTCCAAGGCCCCGGTGACCGTGCTGGTCGCCAAGGATCGTGTGCTGGGCCACAACCCGGTAGCCGCTCTCTACGCCAGCCATTCGTACTACAGCCGATTAAAAGAAGGGGCTTGAGAGACAACAAAAGAGGGCCAGTGAACTTTTACTGACCCTCTGACAAATTTCCCCTGGGCAGCGTATCTCTGGTCTATTCGATCTCTGCCAAGACCTGATCTTTTTCCACGTCATCCCCCGGCTTGACGTGCAGCGTCCGCACGATGCCGCTCTGCCCGGCGTTGAGTTCGTTCTCCATCTTCATCGCCTCCAGCACGCAGACCGGCTCGCCCTCTTCGACCTGCTGCCCCACCTCGACCATCACACGAATGATCTTGCCCGGCATAATCGCCAGCACTGCGCCAGCGCCGGCTCCGGTGACCGGGACAGCCGCCGGGCCAGATGGAGCCGCAGAGGAAGCAGTCGCCGTCATCTCCAGTCCAGTGACCTGCACCGGATAGGAATCCTCGCCCACAATCGCCGTCTCATCTTCCAGCGCAACGTCGTAGGCGATGCCATCCACCAGTACCGCGCCTTCGTCGGTGATCTCGACGGCGAAGGAACGCCCGTTGACGACGACGGCGTCGTCCTCCGCGATCACCGGATATTCGATATTGTCCAATGTCAGCGTAAATTCACGTTTCACAGCGACCCTCCCGTCTGTTCACACAACTGCTCAATTGCCAGTTCCACTATCGCGCGAGTGACAAAGAGCGTACTTACATCATAGAGGTCAGCAATTAGATGCTCGGCCTCATCCAATGACCTGTGACCAAGCCGATAGGCTTTGACTACTATACCGAGCGAACCCACAGGTATCAGTGATCGATTCTTGGCCGCTTTGCGCACAGCCAGATCGTCAGTGAGTAGAAATGGTATGTTCATCTGTTGACACAGCAAAAGACATTCGCGCTCACCAGCGTGCAAATTTGCAGGCTATGCTCTTGTGCGAAATGGGACACTTCGGTCTCAGATAGAGCAGGGCGCTGGATGTTGCCCAATGTCAAGATATCAGATTCAGGAACTCGACTAGCTTCAACAACTTCTGCCCACACAGCATCGGGAATGTACAACATCTCGAAGACACAGAGAGGTGAGAAACCCCCGATCTCTGTCAAGTGAATCAGAGGGCCAGCGTCCGCTACTGCAGATCCTATTCTGCCAGCGCCCACGCCAGATCCCCCAACATCGCCTCGTGTTGCTTTTCTGCCATTTCGACCCAATCTATACCCACCACTTCGATGGCTTTCTCACGATCGATCTCGCCACGCAGATACCGACCCAGTGAGTGCTCACGCCACAGTTGACGCAAGCCTGCCCGAAAAGCCATCGTCAACACCTCGGTTTCGGGCTTGCAAGTCTCGTGAACCAATGTCTCCAGAACTGTCAACGGGCTTGTTTCGATCATCGCATCCCTCCCGCGCCATCAATCAATCCCATCCAGCGACCTGTTCCCGGGCGCCAGGCGACCTTCCACGGTGAGATAGCCGGGCCGCTGGGTGCGGCCGTCGCAACGGCCTGTTCCTCCAACCGCTTGAGCAGCAATCCAGCGAGGGCAGCCACTACCGGCTCCTTCCCATTGCTCCCACGGGCGCGCCGTTCCAGGAAGGGCCGCGCCACCTGCGGAAACAGAGCATAAGAGATGACATCCTCCTCATCCCGCGCCAGATCGCCGATCTCTTCCCGCGCTTGCTCCATCCCCGGCGGGATCAGGTCGGCGGGGCGGCAGTCAATGGGTTCCTCGTCGCCGATGGCGAGCCGCTGTATCTCAGGATCGATGGGAGCTGGAGGCCGGCCATAGTAACCTCGAATGTACTGCCTGACCTCCTCCGGGATCACTTTGTACCGCTCTCCGAGAACCACGTTGAGCGTGGCCTGGGTGCCGACGATCTGGCTGGAGGGGGTCACCAGCGGGGGGTAGCCCAGTTCCGCCCGCACACGAGGTACCTCTGCCAGCACCTCCTCGTATTTGTCCTCGGCATTCTGCCCGCGCAACTGCGAGACCAGGTTGGAAAGCATCCCCCCCGGAATCTGATACCGCAAGACCCGCACATCCGTCGCCTTCATCCCGCTTTCGAACCGGGCATATTTCTTGCGTACCCCGGCAAAGTAGGCGGCGATCTCTGCCAGCAGATTGAGGTCAAAGCCGGTATCTCGCTCCGCGCCGGCCAGCGTCGCCACGATGGACTCGGTCGGCGGGTGCGACGTCATCCCCGAAAGGGACGAGATGGCGGTGTCCACGATCTCTACCCCCGCCTCAATCGCTTTGAGGAGCGCCGCCGTCGCCATCCCGCTGGTGGAGTGGGAGTGGAGATGCACGGGCAGGCCGACGTCGGCCCGGAGCCGCGTCACCAGTTCGTAGGCGACGTAAGGAGTGATGAGGCCAGCCATGTCTTTGATGCAGATCGAGTCGGCGCCCATGTCGGCCAGTTCAGCGGCGGTAGCGACGAAATAGTCCACGCTGTAGGGCGGGCCGATGGTGTAGCTGATCGATGCCTGCACGTGAGCGCCCTCGCGCCTGACGACCTCCATCGCCTTGCGCATGTTGCGCACGTCGTTGAGGGCGTCGAAAATGCGAAAGACGTCTATGCCGTTGGCGTGGGCGTGGACGATGAACCGCTCCAGCACATCGTCGGGGTAATGCTTGTAACCGACGACGTTCTGGCCCCGCAGAAGCATCAAGAAGGGTGTATTGGGCATACACACTTTGAGGCGACGCACGCGGTCCCAGGGATTCTCGTCCAAAAAGCGCATGGCGGAATCGAAGGTCGCGCCGCCCCACATCTCCACCGCCCAGTATCCCACCTGATCGATCTTTTCGGCGATGGGCAACATATCGTCGGTGCGCATGCGGGTGGCCAGGAGCGACTGATGGCCATCGCGCAGCATTAAATCGCAGATATTCAACGGATTCGTCATTTTTCTCCTCCAATACGTTCTACTCTGCAAACAGATCGCGCGCCTTGAACATCAACACCAACGCTCCTGCCTCCGACCGGGAGCGATGCTTCTCCCCCGCCCGCACGACCAGGCTCTCTCGTCGGTGCAGCGTGACGTTCGTACCGTCGCCATAATCCACGGCCATCTTTCCCTCCAGCACCATGTACATCTCGTCTTTGGTGTGCTGGTGGAAAAGATAGACGCCCTCGATGCGGACCAGATAGGCACAGTAATCGTCTACCTGTCCGATCACCAGATGCTTGAACGGATCCGTCAGTTGGCTGGCGACCTGAGTAACGTTAACTTTTTCAGACATCGTTCCTTCTCCTTTTCACAGTGGGATATTGCCATGTTTCTTCGGTGGGTTCGAATCCCGCTTATTCTGCAGCATCTTTAACGCCTCAATCAGGCGAGGACGGGTCTGTTGAGGTTCGATGACGTCGTCCACGTACCCCCGGGCGGCGGCGACGTAGGGATTGGCGAACTGCTCTCGATACTCCTGCACCAGCCGCTCTCGCTCCGCCTCCGGATCTTGCGCGGCGGCCAACTCCTTGCGGAAGACGATGTTGACCGCGCCCTCCGGCCCCATCACCGCGATCTCTGCCGTGGGCCAGGCGTAAGAGATGTCGCCCCGGATGTGCTTGGAGCTCATCACGTCGTAAGCCCCGCCGTAGGCCTTGCGGGTGATGATGGTGACCTTGGGGACGGTCGCCTCACAATAGGCGTAGAGAAGCTTGGCTCCGTTGACGATGATGCCGCCATGCTCCTGATCCACCCCTGGCAGGAAACCGGGCACGTCTACAAACGTGATGATGGGAATATTGAAGGCGTCACAGAAACGAACGAAGCGCGCGCCCTTGCGGGAGGAATCAATATCCAACACACCAGCGAGCATCATCGGCTGCTGAGCCACAATGCCCACAGAGAACCCCCCCAGGCGAGCAAATCCCACGACAATGTTCTGCGCCCAGTGCTCGTGAACCTCCAGGAATTGCCCATCGTCCACGACGTGACGGATAACCTCCTTCATGTCATACGCTCTGGTGGGGCTGTCGGGGATGATGGTTTTCAGTTCCTCATCCATCCGATCCTCGGGGTCGGCGGTGGGAACGAAGGGCGGATCCTCCAGGTTGTTCTGGGGAATATAGCTCAAGAGCTGACGGGCGAGATTCAGGCAATGCTCCTCATTCTCAGCGGCAAAGTGAGCCACCCCGCTCTTGGAAGCGTGAGCCATCGCCCCGCCCAATCCTTCCTGGGTCACTTCCTCGCGGGTGACGGCCCGGATCACGTTGGGGCCAGTGATAAACATATGACTGGTCTCTTTGGTCATCAGGGTAAAGTCGGTCATAGCCGGAGAATAGACAGCCCCTCCGGCGCAAGGCCCCATGATGGCCGAGATCTGAGGCACCACGCCAGAAGCCAGCACGTTGCGCTGAAAGATGTAGGCATAGGCGGCCAGAGAGACGACGCCCTCCTGGATACGTGCGCCGCCAGAGTCGTTGAGGCCAATGACCGGTGCGCCGTTCTTGACCGCCAAGTCCATAATCTTGCACACCTTCTCAGCGTGAACCTCAGAAAGACTGCCGCCGAAAACCGTGAAATCCTGGGAGAAAACATAAACCAGACGGCCATTGATCTCGCCCCACCCGGTGACGACGCTATCTCCCAGGTATTTCTGCTTCTCCACGCCAAAGCTGATGGCGCGGTGTGTGACGAACATGTCCAGTTCGCGGAAAGAACCCGGGTCGAGCAGTTTCTCCACCCGTTCGCGGGCGGTCATCTTGCCTTTCGCGTGTTGGCGGTCAATGCGGTCCTGACCGCCGCCCAGGCGAGCCTGCTCGCGCATCCGGCGTAATTCTTCGATCTTGGGATCCGTTGACATAATTAATGAGCCTCCATTATTGATGATTGATTTCGCTACCTACATACTATACCACAACTATGGTCATAGACCAAACGCCAGGTCGCATTCCGGAACACTGGCATGATTATCAACCGGTAGATGCGTTTCGAAAGTGTCAGCCGCCGCACAGCCGTATCACTGACTGCGTGCACTTGAGCGTCAATGACGCCTATCAGCGAGATTGGCTCGACCGTCCAGGTCAGTGTATACCTTTCACCCGGCGACAACGCGGAAACGCTCGCCTCGACGTAACTCCCCCCATGGATAGACGCCGATACCCCGCCCGTCACCGTGATCAGGACGGTGTTAGTCGGCACACTGCCCGCCATCACAAGATGGATCTGCGGACTGAACGGATCTGTGTTGCTGACGACGAACGTGTATGTGATCGAGGAGCCTATCTCACAGGTCAACCTGCCTCTCAGTGGATTGTCGTTCAATTGGAGCGTGGTCGTCGCCACCCTCGTGAACCCCAGGTCGTCAATCGTGGCCACCACGACGGCAGTGCCGGTGATCGTGTCTGCAATATACACATAGGACGCCGCCCCATCGGCGCCCAACGTGACCGTCACGGGGCCGGGGATAGATCCCAGCGTCCACGACAGCGTGACCACCCGTCCGGCAAAGGGCGCGCCACTTCCGGACGCATCCATCGCCGCGATGGTCAGGGTAGACGTGTCCACGCCGCTGGCAAGCAGAGCCGTCGGCTGCGCGCCGATTGTAAACGTGACAATGGGAGACGGATCGTCATCCTGCACCGTGACCGTAACGTCAGGTGGATTCATGCCATCGTAGTTGCCGTCGCCGCTGCCGGCTGCCGGCGTCTGAACGATGCAGATCTGATCTCCGTCGTTGACGATGTCATCTGTAGCAGCCACGCTCACGCCCACGCCGCCGCTCCAATTGGCGTTGGTCAACGTGACCACAGAGGTTGAAAGGCTACACTCATCACTGGACGTAGACAACCCTATAGTGACCGGAGCTGTAGGCTCGCTGGTCAGGGTGAAGGTGAAAACGCCAGCCCCGCTCGGCTCACTCACCGTCAAGGCGGTTGGGTCGACCTCTATGCCCGCCGTGTCGTCATCCACGATCGTCAAAGTGGCGGCGACAGGGCTGCCCAGACTGCCCCCTCCGGGATCGCTGAGATTGAGCAGGAGCATCTCGTCAGGTTCGTCAACCATGTCGGCAATGATGGGAACGGCAAAGGTCGCGCTCAAGCTGCCCGCCGGAATGGTCAGTGTTCCACTGGCGACCACATAGTCGCTGCCAGACGTGGCGCTACCGTCGTCAGTCGCATAGTTCACCGTCACGCTGGCGTAAGGATTGGGAGCGTCCAAGGTGACGGTGATCGGCGCCAGATCGCCGCCCTCGGCGACGCTGTACGTCGCACTGCTGAGACGGGCACGCGGGACGACCACGTTGATGGACGCCTGGTCGCTCTCGTGAGTGGATGGAACATCAGGGCTGGCAGTGATGATCGCGTCATTGAGAATCATCGTTTCCACGGATAGGTTGGGACTGATGATGCCCGCGACCGTGATCGCGCCGCTCGCGCCGGGGATCAGGTCTTGCACGTCCCAGACGTAGGGCGGGCTGGCGTGCGTGTCGGTGATGGCCGCGCCACTGCTGACGACTTTAGTCGTCACTACGGACGAGGGGATTATGTCAGTGATGATGACGGCGGTGGTAGTACAAATGCCGCTGTTAGTAAAGGTCAGGTTATAAGTGATCGGTTGGCCAGGAAGGACATAAGCAGGCTCGGCCTCTTTCTGCAGCGCGACCTTGAATCCATCGGGGCCGCCGGAAAGATTTTCGATGACCGTGCTGTCGTGATAGGCCGGATCGCTCTGAGCAGCGACGGTGACGGTGACCACTCCCATGGCGTTCGGCGGCGCGTCCCCGGCGAGCTTGACGAGCACATCAACCTCCTCGTGCTCGCCGGTGCTTAGCGTGATGGTGGGAGGGATGGAAAGCACTTCGACCGGACCAGAGACCTCGGCGCTGAAAGTAAAGGTGTCGTCAAAGCCGATGTTATTGCTCAGGAGCAGCTTGTGAAGCCGGGACGAACCGGGGCAAACGTCGGCAGAGACGTATTTGGGCATCAGCAAGAGGGACTTGGCGCCCTCAAACAGCGATTCTTTCTCAAACCAGACGTCGGGATCGGGATGACCATCCTGGATGAGCCGGTTGTCGCTCCAGATCAAGTAGACATAGTCCTCGTCCGAGTCGGCCACGTTATAATCTCCCATGTAACAGTCGCGAGTGACCGAGTCAAAGTTGGGATTGAGCTGAGGAACCGAGGACGGCACATCACTGACCAACAGGTTATCGCTCCAGGTCAGGCCACCATCGTAGGAGAACGTCTTGTAGATCTCGAATTCAAAATTGGCCGGGTCGGCGCGCCGATCGTACCAGTAGGCGACCAGCACGCCATTGGGACTGGCCTCGATGGTAGGGAAAAACTGATCGCGAGTCGTACCATCGTCGTTGAGGCGAAGCGGCACGCTCCAGGTGCTGCCATCATCGGCGGAGTGAACATAGTACACATCAGCAGCATCGTCGCTGCCAGCCGCGTCCGGATCGGCAGTGTAGACAATATGCAGCACGCCATCGGGAGTGATGTCAAATCCGGGAAAGTCCGCGTAGCGGACATCGCCATTGAGAGCTGCACGGTTGCAATGGTTCGTCGCTATTGGATCATAAGATTGATTGAAATCCACGATGCGCACCGGCGAGCCAAAACTAGCGCCGCCATCCGTGGAGCGCACGACGTCCAGGCTGCGATCATAGCCTCCCGCGCCGAAATAGTTCATCCAGGCCACGTACACATCGCCGTCGGGAGCCACGCGCACGATGGGCGCCTGCTGGTAATCTCTCGGACACGTTGGGCACAGATCCAGCGCAGACGACCAGGTGCTACCGCCATCTCCAGAGACGGAGAGATAGGGATGGCCATTGGTGGAAAAATTGATCCAGGTGACATAGATGTTATCCACGTAGGGGCTGCTGGGATCGTTGTCAATAGCCATCAACACCTTGTCGTCATCGGAACCGGCGTGGACGGTGACCGGCGCGGAAAAACTCTCACAGCCATCGTAGGAGCGGGCGACGCCGATACCGCTCCCTGAAGAGGGCCTGGCGATCATCGTCGAGTAGTAGAAGGTGCCCCAGCGATCCACCTTGACGTCCGGGTCGCCCCAGTTCTGAGTGTAACCCGTCTCCTGGGTCGCCAGAGGGCCCTGGTCGTGCCAGGTGGCGCCGCCATCGTCCGAGTAGCCAAAGCCGTTAAAACTGCCCTGGGTAAGGTAAGCGGACGAATCATTCCAGACGGCGCACAATCGACCATCAGAAGGACGCCGCGCCAGCGACACCTCACTCTGAGTGGTTCTGTAGTCAGGATCCGCGCCAGAATAATTTACCTGTACATCTCCGTGTTGAGTGGCTTCGAGCACCGTCGAAGGAGCGAGAGCGGGCGGCCTGGGCTTCAATGGCACCAGATCCACCCGACCACAGTGGATGCGCAACATGCTCTCCAGCGCGCCAGAGAGATGGATCTGGGGATCGTCGAGCAGACGACAGTTCTCGGGCCACGGCGGCCCAGCGGCCGAAAGAGACAGCGAGGGAAACGTCGACTCACCGGAGGCGGAGCTGGGTAACGAGGCCACAAGTAACACCAGTATGACGAACACGCTAAAGAATTGTGCTTGCCGCATATTTTCTCTCCCTGCAATTACCCGGTCAGATTGAGCCTGGGGGCTTATACTATACCACAAACCGGCGGTATAACCACCCCCATCAACACAAAACTTTCAAAACCAGTCAGGCTTTGAAAGTCTGCACGACGATTGCCCCGACCTGTTGAACCTATGCCAGGGTTTTCATCATCTTACGATAGCACAGTTGCGCCTCATCGACGCCGACTGGCTCGAACTTGACCGTACTCTGCCCGGGAAAGCATTGGGCCAGGAGAGGAATATCGGCGCTGATCACGGTGGCGATCTTGGGATACCCGCCGATCGTCTGCCGATCTGCCATCATGACGATCGGTTGTCTGTCGGCAGGTACCTGCACTGCTCCCAGCGGAATACCGTCAGAGATGATACCTGTCTCCCCTTTATGAGCAACGTCCGGCCCCTTGAGCCTGTAACCCATCCGGTCAGACGTGGGGGCGACGGAGTACTTGCCGGACAAAAAGGTCGCCACCCCCTCGTCGGTGAAATAGTCATCCTGCGGACCAAGCACGACGCGTATCTCGGGCGCATCGCTGTAATTGGGGATGAGCGTGGACGGAAAGGAGCGCCCGGCCATGCCGGCCAGGTGAACAGACACCGGCCCCACAGCAACCAGGTCTCCCTGGCGAAGCGCGCGCCCCTCGAACCCTCCCAGGCCGCCGCCCAGGTAGGTGGACCGAGACCCCAGTACAGGCGTCACATCGATCCCTCCCGCCGCCGCAAGATAAGCTCGGCATCCACTCCGGCGCTCGCCGAATTCGATGGTCCAGCCTTTGCGCACAAAGATCGTCATCCACGGGGGCAGCTCCACGTCGTTCACTCGCAGAGACAGATCGGCGCCGGTCACCGCGATCAGACACTTGTCGGTCGCTCTCAGCGTGGGACCAACGAGCGCGATCTCCAGAACGGCTGCATCAGGAGAATTGCCCACCAGAAAATTGGCGGCCCGCAGCGCGAACGGATCCATCGCCCCGGCGACGGGAACGCCATACCGCTCATAGCCTCGCCGTCCCAGGTCCTGGACCGTGGTGAGCAGGCCTCCGCTCAGCACCTCAAGCGCCACTCGCTGCCTCCTCTATCGTCGGAATGGGCACGAACCGCACCCGATCTCCCGGCCTGAGAACCGTCGGTGGGCTGCGTTCAGGATCGAACAGTATCAACGGCGTTCTACCGATCAGTCTCCAGCCGCCAGGGCTGGCGATGGGGTAGATACCGGTCTGGGAATCGGCGATGCCCACCGAGCCTGCCGGTACCGACTGGCGAGGCGTAGCCAGGCGTGGGGTGACGATGGCCTCTGAGAGGGTGCCCATGTAGGGAAAGCCGGGCGTAAAACCCAGCATGTAGACGGTATAGGTGACGATGGAGTGAATCGCCACCACCTGCTCGACGGAGAGACCATTCTGCTCGGCCACAAATTCGATGTCCGGGCCAAACTCTCTGCCGTAGACGGTGGGAATCTCGATCAATCGAGGCTCTGGCGGCGAGAGATCCTCACACTCCTGGAGTGCTTTTGAGACGAGGTCCTCGATCTCCCCACAAGAAAGTTGGAGAGGATCATAATGCACGAGAAGAGAACGATAGCTTGGAACGGACTCTCTCAAACCAGGGAATGGACTCTGTTCCAGCGCGTGGGCGAGGATATGCACCTGGCGGTTTATCTCCAGGCTGATCTCGTCGCCAAACTCGACGACCAGCGCCGCGTCGCCGGCAAGCAGAAAACGAGGTTCGCTCATCGGCATCAAACGAAACTCCCCATCGGCGCCACGGCTATCCCAGCCTCCACCAGATTTTGCCGGATCGTCTTGACAATTTCGACGGCAGCGAGGTTATCCCCGTGGACGCAGATGGTATCCACGTGCAGTGGGATCTTTTCGCCGGTATAGGCAGTGACGGCGCTATCGCGCGCGATCCTGACCGCCCGCTCGGCGGCCTCTTTCGGGTTCTCTATCACAGCGCCGGGCAACTCGCGGGAGCGCAACGTCCCATCGACGTTGTAGGCCCGGTCGGCAAAGCCCTCGCTGGCGACGCGCAGCCCCGCCTCTCGCGCCGCCTCGATCAAGGCCGAGCCAGCCAGCCCGACCAGGATGAGATTCGAACCGGCGCGAGCGACGCCGCGCGCGATGGCGCGGGCCATCGCGCTATCCCTTGCAGCCATATTGTAGAGCGCGCCGTGAGGCTTTACGTGGGCCAGCTCTGCACCAACTGAGCGGGCAAAGGCAGCCAGCGCCCCCACCTGATACAGAACATCGCTCTCGATCTCCTCCGGCCCCAGTTGCATCGAGCGGCGGCCAAAGCCCATCAGATCGGGAAAGCCTGGATGCGCGCCGATTTCCACATCGAACTGCGAGGCCAACCGCACCGTTCGATCCATCACCAGGGGATCGCCGGCGTGGTAGCCACAGGCGATGTTCGCCGAGGTGATCCAGGGCATCAGATGTTCATCGGCGCCGATGTGATATATCCCGTAACTTTCCCCCATGTCACAGTTGAGATCGATCCTTTTGCCCATAGTTCTCCCTGGTTTTCAACTCGCTGCGGATCAGGCAATGGGTTCCATGCGTACGGTAAAGTGACGCAGAACCGGCGCCTGCCACACAATACGATAGCCCGGCAGTTGGTCACGCTGGGCGTAGACGGCCAGGATCACTTCCGCCAGATAATCCACGTGGCTCTGAGTGTACACGCGGCGCGGAAAAGCCAACCGCACCAACTCCATTGCCGCGGGCTTTTCCGTCCCATCCGGCTGTAAGCCAAACATAACCGTGCCGATCCCGACGCCGCGCACGCCGCCCACCAGATAGAGCGCATTGTTCAACGACCAGGCCGGGTATTGCAGAGGCGAGATATGCGGCAACATCTCGCGAGCATCAAGGTAGACGGCGTGTCCGCCTGTGGGCCGCACCATGGGCACACCGGCTGCCGTCAGCTTCTCGCCCAGGTATTCAATCGAGCGGATGCGGTAGCGCAGATACCCCTCGTCCAATGCCTCGTACAACCCTTGCGCGATCGCCTCCATATCGTAACCAGCCATACCGCCGTAGGTCGGGAATCCCTCCGTGAGGATTCCGAGCGCACGGCAGCGAGCGGCAAGGGCGTCGTCGTTGATCGCGAGAAAGCCGCCGATATTCGCCATACCGTCTTTCTTCGCGCTCATCGTGCACCCGTCGGCGTAGCTGAACATCTCCCGCGCGATCTCGATGGGCGTTTTTTCCGCATATCCTTCCTCGCGGGCCTTGATAAACCACGAGTTCTCGGCAAACCGACAGGCGTCTATGATAAACGGGATGTCGTGCTCGTGGGCGATCTCGCTGGCCGCGCGGACGTTCGCCATACTCACCGGCTGCCCGCCGCCCGAGTTGTTCGTCACCGTCATCATCACCGCCGGGATACGCTCGCGCCCCACCTGCTGGATCGTCGCCTTCAGCGCGTCCAGGTCCATATTCCCCTTGAACGGGTGGATCACACGCGGCTGCTGCCCTTCCGGGATGACGAGATCGCGTGCCTCTGCGCCTGTGTTCTCCACGTGCGCGCGCGTGGTATCAAAGTGCGTGTTGTTGAGGACAACGTCGCCCGGCTCGGCGATCGTGCTGAACAAGATATTCTCAGCAGCGCGCCCCTGGTGAGTGGGGATCACGTGCTTGAAACCGGTGATGTCCTGCACCGCCGCCTCGAACTTGTAGAAGGACGAGGCCCCGGCGTACGACTCGTCGCTCGCCATCATCCCCGCCCACTGTCGCGACGACATGGCGCCAGTGCCGCTGTCCGTGAGCAAATCGATCAGCACGTCCTCTGCACGCAATAGAAACGGGTTGTAGCCCGCTTCGCCGAGCAATCGCTCGCGCTCGCGCATCGTGGTGAAGCGAATCGGCTCTACCGAGCGCACGCGAAACGGTTCGATAATGGTCGTAGGTTGAAACTCTTTCATGTTCTGTACCTCCAGGTGTAGCGTATGCTTTGTTGTTCGGATTATCCCAGCGCAGCCAATCGCTCCGCGATCTTGGCCCGCTCGGTTTGCAAGTCGGCCAGCTTGTCCCGCTCTCGCTGGACGACGTGCTCGGGAGCGCGCTGCGCAAACTCTCCGGCCAGGAGCCCCTCGCTGCGGGCGATGCGTCCCTCGGTATCGGCCAGTTCCGACGACAGCTTCTCTCGCTCGGCATCCAGATCCACCAGGGCGGCCAGTGGCAGGTAGCAGACGGTCTCGCCGACGACGATCGTCGCCGCCTGGCTGGGCGGTTCCATCGCGGGCTGGATGACCAGTTGATCCGGGTCGAGTTTCGCCAGCGAGCAGAAAACCGCGCGCTGCTCGTCCAGGAATTGCGCCTCGCCGCCCGCCGCGATGAGGGCCAGGATGCGCTTGCCGGGGGTCACGTTGTACTCGGCCCGGCGGTTGCGGATGCCGCGGATGAGCGTCATCATCAAATCCATCTGCTCTTCGGCCTCGTCGTCCAGGAAAGCGACGTCCGGCTTTGGCCAGCGGGCCATGATCAATGCTTCGCCCGCTCGGGCTTCGTCAGGCAGCGCCTGCCAGATTGCCTCGGTTACAAAGGGCATGAAGGGATGCAGCAATCGCAGCGCCGTCTCCAACGCGTGGAGCAAGACGGTCTGTGGGATCGCATGATCCGCATCCTCGTCGTAGAGAGCCACCTTGCTGGCCTCGATATACCAATCGCAGTATTCGCCCCACAAAAAGTCATTGATCTGACGGCCCGCCTCGCCGTACTGGTAGCTCTCAAAGAGGCGCGTTACATCCTGGACAAGACGATTCAAGCGCGAGAGAATCCATCGATCAGGCAATTGAAGCTTGGGGAGTAGAGATGGATCCACATCCAAGCTCGAATAGCCATCTTCCAGATTGCTGAATACGAACCTCGCCGCCTGCCAGATCTTGTTGGCAAAGTTGCGCGCTCCCTCCAGGCGGCGTGGATCGAGGTTCATATCCAGGCCCGGCGTGGAACTGGTCATCAGGGTATAGCGGAGCGCGTCACAGCCGTACGTCTCGATCACGTGCAGCGGGTCGAATTCGTCAATGTCCTCCATCGACTTGCTGACCTTCTTGCCCTCTTTGGTGCGCACCATGCCGTGCAGATAGACGGTGGAATAGGGCACCTGGCCGGTCATCTCGATCCCCAGCATCATCTCTCGCGCCACCCAGAAGAACAGGATGTCGTAGCCGGTCTCGCGCACGTCGGTGGGGTAAAAGTGCTTGTAATCCTCGGCATCGGTGTTCGGCCAGCCCATCGTCGAGAAGGGCCACAGGCCCGAGGAGAACCAGGTGTCGAGCACGTCCTCCTCCTGGTGGATGTTCGCGCTGCCGCAGTGGGCGCATTCGGTCGGATCGATCATCTCGCAGGTCTGCTCCCCGCAATCGTCGCAGTACCAGACCGGGATGCGATGCCCCCACCAGAGCTGGCGGCTGATGCACCAGTCGTGGATGTTCTCCATCCAGTGGAAAAAGCGCCGCTCTTCCCGCTCCGGGATGATGACGGTCTGCCCGTCGCGCACGGCCTGCATCGCTTTCTCGGCCAGCGGTTTCACGGCGACGAACCACTGGGTGGAGAGACGGGGCTCGATGTCCGTCTCGCAGCGCTGGCAGGTGCCCACGGCGTGAAAGTACGGCTCGATTTGTACGAGCAGGCCCTCTTTTTCAAAATCGGCCACGATATTTTCGCGGCATTCGAGACGATCTTGCCCGGCATAGGGACCGGCCAACTCGTTCATCCGCGCGGTCTCGGTCAAGACGCTGGGCGCCTCCAGGCCATGGCGATCACCAATCTCATAGTCGGTGGGATCGTGCGCGGGCGTCACCTTTACCGCGCCGGTGCCAAACTCCGGGTCCACTGCCTCGTCCGCGATGATGAGGATGCGGCGACCAATGGCCGGCAGGACGGCGGTCTTGCCGACCAGATGTTGCCAGCGGGCATCATCGGGGTTGACGGCCACGGCGGTATCGCCCAGGATCGTCTCGGGGCGGGTGGTGGCCATCTCAATGAACTCGGTCGCGCCCTCGGCCCATTTGCCCCCCCCCCACCCCACTCCCTTTTCGAAAGTAGGGGGGCCATCCCAATCCTCGTTGAGGACGGGATAACGGATGTACCAGAGGCGACTGGAACGCTCTTCGGGGATTACCTCCAGGTCAGAGACGGCGGATTCGCAGCGCGGGCACCAGTTGACCAGGTAATCGCCTCGGTAGATGAGTCCCTTTTTGTAAAGGCGCACAAAGGCGGTGCGCACGGCGTGGCTCAGGTCATCCTCGAGCGTGAATCGCTCTCGCGTCCAGTCGCACGAGATGCCCAACCGCTTCTGCTGGACGGTGATGCGGCGGTGGTAGACGTCCTTCCACTCCCAGACGCGATCCACAAACGCCTCGCGCCCCAGGTCGTGGCGCGTAAGCCCCTCCTTGCGCAGTTCCCGCTCGACCACGTTCTGGGTGGCGATGCCGGCGTGGTCGGTGCCGGGCAGATAGAGCGCCTGGTACCCTTTCATCCGGTGGTAGCGGGTCATCAGATCCTCGACCGTGCCCGTCATCGCGTGGCCCAGGTGGAGCGCGCCGGTGACGTTGGGCAGCGGGATGGTGATGCACCAGTACGGGGCGTCCTCCGGGAGCAGGCCCAGTTCGACGCCTCGTTCGGGCCGAAAGTAGCCCTGTTCCTCCCACCACTGGTAGATTCGCTCTTCGTGTTCCTTTGGATTGTAGGTTTTGGAAAGTTTATCGGCCATCGTTCTTCTCCTGTCACAAAAAAAACCCCTTCCGTCCAAGGACGAAAGGGGTTACTTTCGCGGTACCACCCTGGTTCGACGATAGAATCCTTCGTCGCGCTCTGTGGCCCTCCACAAAGGGCTTTCGCAGTAACGGGCGAACCCGGAGAGACTTGTCCGATGCCTCGGTTCAGCCTCTCGACTCGCAGGCGACCTTCGGCGGGGGATGCTGCGAGGGCTTGCAGCCGGTGACCCTCTTCTCTACCCGTTCCGATCGGAACCGGTTCGCCAGGACCGTTCCCGCCTACTCCTCCTGTTCGTTATCTTTTTCAGTGTAAATTATTGGATAGATTATACCACGCGCTTGTATCATCGTCAACCATTTGCCTTCCATCAATAATTGTGCTATAACAGCCCGGGGCGTGGCTTGGAAGAGAAGAGAGGAGGTGGTGTTCAATGTGAACCAATAGAAAATCTGTCGTACAGTTTCAAGTAAAAAATATCAAATGTGAAAGGAGTCACAAATGCACAAGCGGAAATCTGTCGTACTCATTATCTTGCTGGCTGTGAGCACTGCTGCACTGGCCGTACTGCTGAGTGTCGGCCCGATCAACGCAGCTTTAGCAAGCGAATCCATTGGTTCACCTGCCCAGCCATTAGATGTCGCTCCTGGCGACATCCTGATCAACGAATTCATCGCCACACCCACAGAAGAAGAAGCAATTGAGCTTTACAACACAACTGGCGCCGACATTGACGTGAGTGGTTGGACGGTGGACTGGGGCTATGGTAGCTCCACAATTACCGACAGTCAGGTAGTACCGGCTGGCGGTTATCTGGTATTGACCGCCGACAACATGCTCAGCCTACAAATCTCCAACGACGGCACAGTGCTCTCACTAGTAACCGGGACCGTGACTGTAGACAGCGTAGGTTACGGAGACGATGGCGGTTGTCCCAAACCTCTTTACGCCTTTAGCGTCGGACGTTCGCCCAATGGCACAGACACAGGCGACGATGCGGCTGATTTTAATATGGCCATCACCCCTACCCTCGGCACCACGAATACCCATCCAACGGCGAACTTGGGTGGCTCGCCCATTCGCATCAACGAGATCATGCCGAACGATACCAGTGGCGAAGAGCGCGTAGAATTCATCGAATTGTACAACGATTCTGACACCCCGGTGGACATCGGCGGCTACATGCTCCATGTGGATGACGATTACTATTTCGCTTCTGGAGTAACTGTCACAGCACGGAGCTTTTATACCGTCTCTGGTGTGACCATCAACGACACGGCTCCCTATCTCAACCTTGACCCCGACGAGGACAATCTATACTTGTATGATAATACTGGCGTGCGTATCGACCAGATAGGATGGGATGCTCGTGACGATGTACTGGTCAAAGGAGAAAGTTTCCAGCGTAACCCCGACGGCGTTGGTCCGTATGATGGTTACAACTGGACTACTTCTGGTGGCGATGTCACGCTATTTCAGGTACCGCCCACGGTAGCTGCCAGCAATGCCTTCCAACCCTCAATAAAGATTATCAAGACAGCGCCAATCCGAGTTGACCCTGGCGCTCTCTTCACGTACACCATCACGGTTGAGAATGCCCTGGGCTTTGCCCTCAACGATGCAGTGATTACTGACGTCGTCCCGGCCAACGCCACCTTCGCCTATGCACTGGATAGCGGAGGAGAAGCCAGTGGCGTCGTCACTTGGCCGGTCGCCTCTCTCTCTCACCAGGATAGCATCACCGCCCGCTTTGCTGTCACGGCGACCAGTAGCATCACCCGCATCGCCAATGCCAACTATGTCGTGGCTGCTGCTAACTTGATCACTCCCGCAGTCGGCGCGCCTGTCGTCACCATAGTGGATACCAGATTGGGCATCCACTATATCCAGGGTAGCGGTTTCTCAAGTCCCTTGGTCGGCGCGACCGATGTCGTCATCGAAGGTGTAGTGGTTGGCGACTTTCAAGACACAGTCAGCCAGCTCAGTGGTTTCTTTATGCAGGAAGAGGACATCCACACCGACTCGAATCCATTGACCTCAGAGGGTATCTTTATCTACGATGACGGGCTTGGCGTTGACGTAAACGTGGGTGACGTGGTGCGCGTACAGGGAGATGTGAACGAGTATCGCGGTCTCACACGGCTGACCGACATAGACAGCGTGGTTGTCATCAGCAGTGGAGTCAGCATATCGCCGACGACCGTCACGCTGCCGCTCGCGGCGGAAGACGACTACGAGCCATACGAAGGGATGTTGGTCACGTTCCCACAGGATTTGACGGTCACAGAGGTGTACAACCTGGGACGCTACGGCCAGGTCAGCCTCTCGCAGGGCGGACGGTTGTTCAACCCGACGAACGTCATCACGCCGGGCGTGGCAGCGGATGCTCTGCAAGCCGCGAACGACCTGCGCCGTCTGTTACTCGACGACGGCAATGCCTCACAAAATCCCGACCCGGCTATCTATCCCTCTCCCGAGCTTAGCGCGACCAACACGCTGCGGGTCGGTTACACCGTGACCGGCGTCACCGGCGTGCTGGACGCTTACTACGACTATCGCTTGCAGCCGACAGTTATGCCGACGTTTGTCCCCTCGAACCCTCGCCCGGCCGCGCCTGAGGCAGTGGGTGGCGCGCTGCGCGTCGCCAGCTTCAATGTCCTGAACTACTTTACCACTATCGACACCGGCGCGGAAATATGTGGGCCTGATGGCGACCAGGGCTGTCGCGGGGCAGATAGTGCATCCGAGTTCACCCGCCAGCGCGACAAAATCATCAACGCCATTGTGACGATGGATGCTGACGTCGTAGGCCTGATGGAGATCGAAAACAACGCCATCACCGCCACCCAGGATCTGGTAGACGGACTGAACGCTGTTGTGGGAGCCGGCACCTACGATTACGTCGACACGGGCACGATCGGCGACGATGTCATCAAGGTTGCCTTCATCTATCAACCTGGCACAGTCACCCCGGTGGGTTCGCCCGCCATCCTTGACTCGTCCGTTGACCCCTTGTTCAACGACGAGCTGAACCGTCCCGCGCTGGCCCAGACTTTTGAGCAAAATGGGAGCGGGGAACGGTTCACCGCCGTGGTCAACCATCTCAAGTCGAAGAGTTGTTACGATGCGACCGGGGACGACGCCGACCAGGGCGACGGTCAGGGTTGCTGGAACGCCGCTCGCACGGATGCCGCGACGGCCCTGGCGAACTGGCTGGCCACAGATCCCACCGGTAGCGGCGACCCCGACGTTCTCATCATCGGCGACTTGAACTCGTACGCCAGGGAGGATCCCATCGCTGCCATCGAAGGCGCCGGGTACACCAATGTACTCGACACCTTCATAGGAGCGGAGGCGTATTCGTACGTCTACGATGGTCAGTCTGGCTATCTCGACCACGCGCTTTCGAATCATAGCTTGACGCCCCAGGTGGTGAGCGCGACGGTATGGCACATCAACACCGACGAACCAATAGCCCTCGATTACAACGAAGAGTACAAATCGCCGGACCACGTTGTCAACCTGTACAACGACGCCCCATACCGCGCATCAGACCACGATCCGGTGATCGTCGGGCTTGACCTGGTCAGCAGCTACCACATCTACTTGCCGCTCGTCGTGCGCAACAACTAGACTGCTACACAGGGATACAATAACAAGCGCCGCCGGGTTCATTGCCGGCGGCGCTTGTGCTCGACTCTGCCCAAAGGTCAAATTACAACCGTCCCAAAATCCCCAGCGTGGCCGTCCACACCAACACCTGGACGAGAAGCGCCCCTCCCCACAGCAGATAACTCGCCACGCGCTCGCGCCGATACGCCAGGCCACCAAGCACACCGTTGAGCAGCAGCGTCAGCAAGCCAATGAGCGGGACGATAAAGATCAGTCCCCGGGGCCCCAGACGGTCGACCTTGCCCGCCGCGTCAAAATGGAGCGGGACAAGCATAGGCAACGAGGGAGATCGAAAACAGAGTAGACCGATCAAAACTAACAGCGCCAGAAAGCTGGTCGCCAACAACGTCAATCCCAGCCAGTCCTGCCAGATGGACCATTCCAGGAAGGCTGGCCGCTTGGAAGATTGCTCTACCACCTGGGTCGGCCCCATCTGCAAGCGCCTCTGGAGCGAGCGGAGAAAATCATCCCGCTCGGCGGGAGAGATGCCGTAGACGAGACCGGGTGTAGCGATGTAAACTTGCTGGGGTGGAGGGACGGTAGCGTAAAAGAGCGTCTGCCCGATGTTGACAATCGCGCCGTAGCCGACCCAGTGACCGGGCCATCTCCCACCGTGGAATATGACGGGATCCTCAAGTTCCTCGCCCACGAATACGCGCTCGATCTGACCGGTAGGAATGACCTGCTCCGCCGGTCCCCACTGAATGATCAATGCATTTCGGTCGAGAAAGTATCCTGAAGCGCCCAGCCCATACACCCAGTAACCGATCAATCCCAACAGACCAAAACTGAGCAGCACAGCCAGTCCGATGAGGAACGTCCCGATGCTGAGCGGACGGGAAGAAGCTAGCCCGATCAAACCGATGTCCACCAGGACGATGATAATCATCAAGCCGATTCCAATGCTCAGTCCCAGAACAAAATTTGTTCTCCATGCTTTCATACACTCACTCCTCGCTCAAGCATTATACCAGGGAGGAAGAGGATGGCAAATCGCAAGAGCCGAAATACAAGACAGGCAAAGAAGAACGCCCTCAGAACCACAAAATCTGAGGGCGTCAGTGTCTGAAGCCGTGAAGGCTACTGTCCCAGGTGCATCGGCATAATCACGTGAGTAAAGTCCACGTCGCCCACGGGCCGGATGACGCCAGGGCTGGACGAGGTCGTCGTGCTCAAGGTCACTTGAGGCGTCCCGACCACGCCTAGCACGTCGATCAGATAACGCACGTTAAAGGCGATCTCAATTTCCTCGCCCTCGACGTTGGCGTCTATTTCGCTCACGTCGTCGCCCGTCTCGGCCGAGGTGGCGGAGACGATCACGTGGTCCCCGCTCAAATTTGTGCCGGGCTTGACGTGGATACGAGTGATGTGAGCCGCATCGCGGGCAAAGATGTGCGCCATCTTGCACGCCTTCAAGAATCCCGCCGTATCCAACACTGTGCTCGTGGTGCGATCTTGCGGGATGATCTGACGATAATCCGGAAAGTTGCCATCGATCAATTGCGACACCAATACAACATCGGTGAGCTGGAAGAGCACCTGATTGCGGGTGGGGGTGACGTGGATGGTGATGGGCTCGGTCTGCTCGCCGCTGATGCGCCCCAGCTCGGTCAGAGCCTGGGCCGGGATGATGATACTGAAAGGATCGGAGATAGACTGGGGCAGCGGGACGGTGCGCACCGAGAGGCGAAACCCGTCGGCGGCGGCCAGTGTGAGTTGTGAATCCTCAAACTTGGCCAGCACGCCGGTGAGGATCGGGCGGCTTTCGTCGGTGGCGGCGGCCAGGGCGACCTGCTCAATCGCCTCGCGCAGCACCTCGGCCTCGATGGGGATACCTCCCTCTCCCTCCGGCACAGGCACGATGGGGAATTCCTGTGCGTCGATACCTTTGATGTTCGCCTCGCTGCGGCCAGCGCGCAGGTTGATCGTCTGCGTGCTCACGATCAGCTCCATATCCACCTGTTCCGGGGGCAACGCGCCGATCAGGTCTATAAACGTGCGCGCGGGGACCGTGGTCGCCCCCTCTTCCTCCACCTTCGCCCCGATCCAGCAGTTGATGCCCACTTCCAGGTTCGTGGCCGAGAGTTTGAGCCGCCCGGCATCCGTCGCCAGGAGCACGTTGCCCAGCACAGGCAGCGTGGAGCGGGGCGAGACCGCCCGCCCGACGATGCTTAGACCTTTAGCGAGATTCTCTTGCAGGCAGGAGACCTTCATTGGTATCATCCTCCTCAATGTTTGGTGACCAGAACAGAGCCAGTATACACCAACTCTGCAAGCAGCACAAGTGCGGGCGAGATTTACACATCATGTTCAGCATCTTCCCAACCGGGAACCTCCAATCGCACCACCTCGCCGTGCACATCCACAATGGCGCGAAAACCCGCCATCCACAGCGCGGTGCGCAGTTCGTCCGCATCCACAGCGCCCGGCTCGAGAATGCGATCCATATTCTCCATCGCGTGCTCGATCGAGACTCGCGTGAACAGATTTTCCTGGCCGAGCAGGTGGATCATGCTCTCGGTGATGACGTCACGCATGGATAGAATGCGCTCCTGCAAGGCCATCACGATCTGACGGTCCACGTACTCGGCCTCGACGTGGCGTAGAAAATCCCCCTCGGGCACCGCGTAGTGAGGAACTTGGCCGATGTGGACCACCTTGGCCGGCTGGTCGTCCTCGTTAAAAATCAGATCGGCAAACAACGCTCGTCGGGTTACGTCGCTCATCACGTGCCTTTGAAGTCGTAGATGGCGCCGGACGCGCCACATCCGGCATGCACCGCAAAGCGCGCGCCACAATCGGTGCACGATAGCGCCCCCTCCCCATCCACCAGCGCAGTGGAACCGCAGACCGTGCAGCGAAAGAAAGCGCCCTGCGGTGCAGATAGCTTACCGCTATTGGCCTTGCAGCGGACAAAAACGCTAGGCGTCAGTTGCCACAATGCCCCTGTCGGTTGGCACAACCGGTCGAGCGCCACCAGCAGATTCGTAGGCACCAACCGTTTGAACAGATCGAGCCGAAAATGGGAAACGGTGCGCAATGTTTGCACTCGCAGTCCAACTTCTGTCAGTCGCTCCCGCATCCAGGCCGGGTGAAAGTCAAAATTCAGTTCCACGAACTCGACCGGCTCCCGGTCGAAGGGAGACCAGTCCTGCCGTCGCAGCAGATAGCGCAGAATGGCCTTCAGATTGCGCTTGTTGGCATACTCCAACACGAAGGTACCGCCGGGCGCGAGGATCTGGGATATCCCGCGCAGCACTGCCGGCGCGTCGGCGGCGTGGTGGAGCACGCGCACCATCGTCACCGTATCAAAGAGGCCGAGGGAAAAGGGCAGGTTGTAAAAATCGCCGGCGACGTAGATGTAGCGAGGGCGACCGCCCGGGCCAGCATCCCCCCACAGCTCATACGCCTGTTGCAGTTGCGAGAGCGCATAGTCGAAAAACACCACCTCGTCGTACTCGCTGTAGAGGGGGACGAGCCGTCCATAGCCCACGCCAATTTCGATCAGACGGCGACCGGTAGCGGGCAGAAGACGCTCAAGCGCCGCCCGCTCCACCGCATCCTCGTACTCCCGCCCCTGTCCCCAGAAATCGGTGCGGTAGGCAGAACCCTCGTAATCGCAGATGGGGCGTTGGGTCATCCGACAAACACACTCCGCAGCAACGTGGCCGCATGGATCAAGGTCTGAGGATTGGACAGCCAGTCGATGATAAACTGGCGGTAGCCCCTCTTGATCTGGGGCAATATCTCGCCGAGTTCGTCGCGGGTCGAGCGAGAGAATCGTTGCAGCGCGCTTTGATTCGCCTCCAACCACTCCTCATACGATTGTGTATCGGCCATCACGTCCGTCAACTCGGCGACGATCCAATTGCCAAACACCCTGGAGAATAAGGTGTATCCCTGTTCGTCAACCACCAGGGCACGTTTCTCCAGCCGCGAAAGAATCGGTGCCGAGCGCTGGTAGAGCTGTTCCAGTTTGCTCAGAGAGAACCGTCGCTCCTCCGTCTTTCCCCGGCGCGCCAGCAGCGCCAGGGCAGAGAGCACGATCTTTTCGCTGTCTTCCGAGTGATGCCAGTAATCGGCCAGGGTTGGAACCGCTTCCTCATTGAATTCTCGCAGCAAGAACCGCTCGCGCTGGCGCCCGATCATTGCCCTGGTATACGCGGTAAAAAGGAAATGGGCGGCGGCCTGAATAAAGTAGGGGTGATACCCGGCAATGTCGAACAGCAAGGCCAGTTCGGACCGGGTAAAGAGCACGCCGGTCCCCTCCAGCGACTGCTTGAGCAGCGCCCTGACATCCTGTTCACCAAAATTGGGAAGATTGATATTGGCGAAAATATTGAAAAAGGGAGAGGCACGCACAGCGTCCGAGTGACACAAGGCGATCAATTCCTGTCTGCTCGCAGTGACCAGGGCCAGGTTGTGATGAATCGCCAGCGCGCGCAGCCCGTAGAAAAAGTCTGTGCCAAAATTGACGTTCTCCGTGACGTTCTCGAATTCGTCGAGCAGCAGGACAAAGTAGAGGTCGCGCTCGTCGGCGAGATCGAAGAGATCGTCCAACGTGTAATTGTCAATCACTTCTTGCTCGTATGCGCGCTTGAACTCGGCTTTGAGTTCATCTTCCTTTACCTCGCGAGCGATGCGGCGTAGAATCCTGGCCCAGAAGCGCGTGGGCGTGGTCCTTTGATCGATCATTTGCAGATCGGTGTAGATGAAAAGATAGCGATCCGGGTCCAGCCCGCGGGCGCTGATTATAGATGGGTGCGCAATGTAGTTGAGAAGAGAGGTCTTGCCCGTGCGCCGCTCGCCGACGATGGAGCTGCTCTCGAACTCGGCGTTGAGCAGGCGGGTGTAGATCTGCTCCACCTCGGCCCGCCGCCCGAAAAAGCGGTCGGGGTCGGATATGGGATTGCCATACGTAAAGGGGTTGGTGGATGCATTCATCATTTCATCTCCCTGTTTTTCTTACACTTGACTCTCACTGAACCGTCAGGTTTTTACTGGGCGGACGCTAATTCAAAATTCTTGGCACAACGGAACCCAACATAATCAGCCCATTGAATGTTGGGAAGGAGTTCATAGCGATTGGTAGTCCGCACCTGGTACGGAGCATCGTCCCACGAACCTCCACGGATCACTCGATATTCTCCCGAAGAAGGCCCCGACGGATTTACCTGCGGTTCAGCGGGATAATCTCCATACCAATCCGCCACCCACTCGAACACGTTGCCCGCCATGTCCAACGCGCCACACCAACTAACTCCCTCAGGATAATTTCCCGCTGGCGCGGTATCCGCGTAACCGTCGTCCACTGTCTTGTCGGCCCAATCGTTCGTACAGTTCACATCGCAGTAATTCAGCCGCGTTCCATCAAACTCGTCTCCCCAGGGAAACCCTCGCTCCTCCGGACCGCCTGCTGCATACTCCCACTCGGCCTCTGTTGGCAGTCGTGCTTCCGCCCAGGAACAATATTGCGCCGCCTGGTAAGAATTGATGTAAAGGACCGGATAATCATCATAGTCGCTACTGCGATAGTATGTGTCACGGGCATCCGATCCAGCTATATCTGGCGGCTCACAAGATCCCACCTCTACGCAGCGCCGGTATTGAGCGTTCGTCACCTCGGTCTGGTCGATCCAGAAATCATCAAGAGTAACAGAATGCTGGGGAAATTCGTCCTCAAAATCACTTCGATGACACGTGTTGCCCCCATGCCTTTGTTCACATTGCTCGAACGCTGCATCAATTTCGGCGACAGTACTGCCCATCTGAAAAACGCCGCCTGGCACATAGACCATCACCATTCCGTCTGCGGGACGGGTCCAGGTGTCGCCGAGGCTGCCGCCTTCCGGTGTGGGCGTGGTGAGCGGGCTAGGCACATCGGTCGGAGTGGGGATAAGGGTCGGAGTAGACATAGCGGTCGGCACAGGCGTGTTCGTCGGAACCTGTTGGGTCGCCTGGTCTGCCGCAATTTGAGTTTGAGCCAAGGCGCGTTCTGCCTGAAGAGTTTGTAATTCAATCCTACTGCCAGTTCCCTGCGCGATCTTGGTCTCCAGAGCCGCAATAGTACCCGACATCGCCGTCGCAGTTGCCTGTCTCTCAATCCTGGCTAACTCGGCTTCGCGCGAGGCGCGGGAGAAAATCACCGCTAACCCAATCAGCAAGAACAACAACCCAGCCGAAACACCCACCAGGACCAACCGTACCCAGTCGCGCTCGGCGGGAGGTTCTGGCTCTTTCGGGGGTGGGATCTTGCCCTTGACCCATTCGAGCCGCTGATACTGCTGCACCCAGAGCCGCATCAAGTCTACAGTGAACTTGTAGCCACCCTCAACGCGATACAGCACCTCCCGCGCCACCAACTCTTGCAGTGCCACGTTGACCGCGTGGCGAGACAGATCAATCTCCTGTGCGGCAACAATCGCTCTCAAGTCGCTCGAACGGATCGGCTGATTTCTATCCGCCATGAGCTTGGTCAGCGCGGCCAGGACGACTTTGGCAGCATCCGATGCTTCCTCCCAGGCGTACTGCAAGCTAGCCATGCCTTGCTCGGCCGCTTCATCGAGAACGGCCTCCACATCGGAAACCCTCACCTCGTCACCACCTTGGCGCGCCCAACGGGCGAACAAACGGTTACATACCAGTTGGGTATAGTAGGGATGCCCGTGGGTGACCTCCAGAATGCGCGCCACCGCGCCAGTCGCATACCGATAATGCCCCTTCACCGGCTCGACGATGAGCGCCTCGGCTGCATCTCGATCAAGGAAGCTGATCTTTCGGTACTGGCACAGGTTGAAAAGAAGCGCATATTCCTGGCGCATCTCCTCCAGCCCGCTGCCGATGGAGAAGACAAAGTTGAGACGAGGGTGATACTGGATCAAACTGCGCAAGAAATCAAAGACGCGAGGCTCCAGGCGACCGGCGTGCACCTGCTCGTAGAGCCGCGCCGCCTCGTCCAGCAGAAATAGCAAATGGTCGTCGTCCAGCGCCTCCAAAGCAGGAATGAGAAAGCCCTCGCGGAAACAACCTTCCGGATCACCGGCAAACTTGGCACGCGCCGGCACATTCAACTCGATCCCTTTTTGCCGACGCAGCACCCGCGTGGCTTGACGAGCAATCCCCCACAGCATCTCGCCCAGCCCCTCCAGCGAAATCCCCTGTAGATCCACAAAGACCGGCACGTAGCGCGGAGCCAGATGGCGGCCTATCTGATATAGAACCGAAGTCTTGCCCGTGCGTCGCCCGCCATAGAGAACGATAGCATTGTCCTGATAGCGCCCCACCAGCGTTTCCCGCACGAAGCGGAAAACATCCCGGCGACCGAAGAACATCTCCGTACCCGTGATCGGATTCCCGGCGATATAAGGGTTGGTCGGGCTATTCATACACTTCTCGCACCCTGGACATTGCCGCTCACCGGCTCGCCGGAAACCTAGAATCCGTCCGGCAAGCTCTCGATCTGCTCCCTCAAGGGACTGAAGACGCCGCGCAGTTCGTCAACCGCCGGGTCCAGGCCAGATTCTCCCAGTTTGATGTGCACCGGTACATCCATCTGGATAGGGACAGTCTGGTCGACCGGCACATCCAAGCGCACCGGAATCGTCTGGCTGACCGGCACAACCATACTCAGACGGACCGGTAAGCGCAGGCCCGCAGGCAAGGAAAGGGAAACCGAGCCGTTGATCACACCTCCACCGCCGGGCAGATTGAATTGAGCGGGTAAGCCACTGAGGGGCACGGGTCTTTGGAGCACAACGGTCGTATCCTGCTCGATAGGCAACTGAAAATCTATGGGGAGGGGTTGATCTAACGGCAGATTGAACTGGATGGGCACAGGTTCGTTGATGGGAATGGTGGTATCAATCGTTGCAGCCCCCAACCCGACAAAGGCAGCATCCAGGTCGCTCAGCAATGGCTCGACCATACCGGTCTTGAGAGCAAAGGTGAGCCGCAGGGCCGGTATACTCATCACAAGCAGCAAGGCGACTGTGATAAAATTGACGACGAACGAGAAGACGATGGCGGTGTCTTTGAAAGCAGTCCAGAAACGTTTCAGCCGTTCCATAGAGCGACCTCCTTAATGGTTAGGTGGGTAAACCGAGCAATCATCGATCTATCAGCCATATTAGCACAACTGCGCAAAAAATACAACTCAAACGAGAGCTTTTTTCACACCCCTCGCATCAAGGCCCATTCACGGGAAAAAACGTAAGCAGCCAACAAGATAGCCCCCACAGCATAGACAGCGGATGCTGCCCACGTCAATGCCAGCGTCCCCGGCGCAACTCCTCCCCCGAACAGATCGCGCATCGCCACCAGTACACCTACCACAGGCAGCGCGTACACAGACAGCGGAGGTGTAGGACCAATACCAAAGGTGGCCAGAAGCGCCAAGGCGGGGAGCAACAGTTGAAGGACGCCCAGGAACAAATTGGATTCGCGATAATTCTTGGCAAAGGCGCACACAGCCGCCACAAGCCCATTCGACATGGTCATCAAAGGCAACATCAGCAGAACAAGCCACACGATGGCCAAACCCAGGCTTTCCAATTGAGCAGTTACGGGCGCGACAAGGCCCCTGGAACCGGTTGGCAAGTATGACAAGAGAAACGTATAGGCCAAACTATCCAATGACCAAAGGCCGATGGTGATAACTGAAACGATGATACTGAGGGCAATTTTGCCCAACACGATCCCAATCCGACTAACTGGGGCGATCAACAACGACTCCATGGTATGGCGCTCTTTCTCTCCCACGGTCATATAGGCCACCATGTTCAAGCCGCCACTGAAAGCCCACGAAGCCACTGTCAAGGACAAAAAGATGCTGCCCAAGGAAGAAGGAACGGCCTCTGCGACAACCGAAGTTGATGCTACTCCGGCGGGCGCGGCACTCCGCCGCTCCAATCGAATGGGTTCGATCCAACTCCATTCCAATTCACGATGGGCCAGTCGCTCTGCCAGCACGCCATCGGCGTATTCATCCAACGCCCCCGTAATGGAGGCGACGGCAAGATCAGGAAGCCACCCGCTGCGGCTGCTGGTCAACGTTAGAGTGACGGGTTTTTCAGCCTTCAGCAACTCCGAAGCGCCAGGAGGGACATCGAGCAGAGCCATCAATTCGCCGCTTTTCAACAATTCTTCCAAGTCGGACGGGACGCTCACCAACTGCAACATATCAACGTCTTCCAATGTAGCAATCAATCCTGGCAATTGCTCTCCATTGACGACGGCTACTGGCAACCCTCCACGAGTCTGGCGTGCGACCTGCCACACTATAAATGCTCCCCCGATGCCGCCCAAAAATGGTATGAGTAACGGCGGCGCAAAGAGAAAGAAGAGCGCCCGCCGATCGCGTAGCAGGTCGAGCGCCTCTTTGACAAATACAACC